>TARA_R110002074_G_scaffold270338_3_pt1 | contig 36198 bp, 56 predicted proteins | sample TARA_R110002074 | Tara Oceans TARA_R110002074 (sample SAMEA4397215) | marine metagenome | biome: Polar Biome; feature: [MIX] marine epipelagic wind mixed layer (ENVO:01000061); material: water (ENVO:00002006), including particulate matter (ENVO:01000060) such as... | depth 10-100 m | reverse complement strand
GCACCATCTTCGTTATTGACCTCTTCAATTTTCTTTAACTTGTTTGAAAGTTCGTGTACTTTGTTTGATAACTCTAGGGTAGTATGCTCATGAGTCCATATTGTATATCCGTCACCGCTCATTTATCTTCTTCTTTATAATCATTTTCATTTTTGTAATATTGTATTTCAGAAATGGTTTATAGTTCATTAATAGTTTATACTTCTTCGGCCAGATAACTGTCTCGCCGATCTCTTTATTAAATTGTTTTGAATAGTTAAGAATATCATTTAGTATCACCATAGTCTCTACTGTTATCTTGTTGGCAAGATACAACTTAACCAATGGGGGATGTTGTCCTGATTTAACTTTGAAGAGATCATCAAATTTGATTCCCTTTTCTTCAATGAAGTCAAGCAAAGTATTACAATCATTTTCAAAGACATAACTTAAACTCTCTATTCTTTTTTGCCATCTGGCGTAATTTTCTTGACCAGACTTTCCAACCACATCACCAATCCAAACTGAATTGCTATCAATAAATCCAGCAACAAAATAGTTAACACAATCACCACTTGAATAAGACCTAGACAACTTGTGAAAAAAGTATCTATCACGCCTTTTAGTAAAGGTGTTAAGTCTTGCAGTAGTTTTCCCATTGTGCTTGAAGTAGTCATACGATTCCGAAGTGAAGTGTAGCTTGATTGCAAGGTAGATTTTATAGACATCAAATCCATCCATCTATACAGGTAGTTTGCCTACTTGTTCCTTTAATAATCTTAAATCCATAGCATTCAATTCTAGTCTTTCTTTTAAAGACTTGTTTATCATCTTACTCATACCTGCTGGGTCAACATCATTATCTTTACAGTATAATAATACTGCTTCCCAATGTGAAACTCTTTTGTTTCTCACCATATTCTCTATGAGTAGAGCAAATTTGTTAGGAGTTATTATTGACATGAAAGTTATCTATCGCCTCTATTAATTTAGGAATGTAGTCTTGTTTCTTCTTATGAAATACTTGATTGATACCTTGTTCGGTTACAATTAGTATTAGAATATCATCTATTGATTTACCATATCTCTCTTCATACATTTCAGCATATGCTGTACCTTGTATGAAATAGTTTTCTACCCACTCTTCTTTCTTCTCTCTAGTAGAAGTCTTGAAGTCAATGATACACGGTTTGCCATCATATTCAGCGATACAGTCAACTTGACCAGCGACTTTGTATTTATCACTATACATTGAACCTTCTTGTATCTCTATGTTATCAATCTTATCTAGTTCTGCTTTCATAACTGTAAACAAGGCAAGTGGTAAAACACCTGCGTCTGATAACTCTTCGTTATTCAAATACTGTTCAATAAGTTTGTGTACAGCAGTACCTCTTGTGGCTGCAGCTGAAGCAATAGCGTTTGCCTTTGCCTCTCCTACTTTTTTACGCCAAGCGAGAATACCTGCATTATTGTTTTTTGATAGAACCGTTGTGATAGATGGATACTTCTCGCCTGTAGGTGAGATATAGTATCTTTTACCGTCAATGTTCTCTCTTATTAATTGTGGTAAATCGTCAACTGGTTTGTGTATAAAGGACTTCATCCCCTTAGTCTTGAAGTATTCTTTTAGTTTGCTCATAATATAATATTATATCACTTTTGAAGTGATAAGTCAAGCCTTTAAAGCACTAATCCTTTGGTATAATGCGTTTTACCGTCTTTTCTAGACGCTCTAAGTACTTGTTTTCGATTATCGTGCATTTTATACGAACAATGAACCCAACCACTATTGGCATCCCCCTCTGTATAAAATTCCAATATGATTTGGTCAAAATCTAGATTGTCTATAATCCATTCTGCCAATTCTTTATTGTCAATACCTGTTATTTCAAAATCTGCAGCCTGACCTTTGGCGTGTTGAGAAGTCTTACTTGACCCAATCGCCTCACATAATGCTTCTGATCTATAACCAGAGGTCACTCTTACACTTTTAGCAAAGTGTTCTCGTACAGGTTGTAAAATCTTATCACATAGAAGTTTCATACTTTCTTTGTGTTGATCTGTGGGTGTGTTCTCGATACCTTTTCTTGCTGCGGTATCTGATTTAGTCATTTCACTTAGACTAAAGTTTTTTGATAATTGCATTATTTACCTCTTGTTATTGCTACTATTTTTTTTAATTGTGATTCGATTACACTCTTACGATTAGGCCAGTAGATGTAATTCTCTGGTGCCTTTGCTAGTTTTAACATCAAAGGTATTACTAACTTCTCTAATTGTGTAAATTTATCTTTTTGTTCTTTGCCAAGATTATCTTTTCGTAAATCGTATTCATCATCCATTTGTTTCTTGGCAATATCAAGTTCAGTTTGGTTCTTTTCGTGAATTTCAGATTTAGCAGAATTGACTGCTGAATATATTTTATCTAATTTACTTTCTAATGCCTTTAAAGATCCGTCATTTGCTTTTGCAACTTCATTAGCCGCTGACTTTGCAACTGCTTCGGTATCTTTTGTCTCACTAGGTTTAGAGTCGGTTGTTGTAAAACCCCAATCTATATCGGAATCAAAACCGTCTAAAAAATCTAAATCGCTCATATCTTCTCCTTCGTTGGGCGAGCAGTAGTTTATCGCCTATATCGGCGTTCTACTCGCCTCGAATTGTTGCTTTGTCGGATTGACTTACTCAACTTCTTAGGTGCAAAAAGCACGGTGTTGTAAATGTCTCGACAGCAACAGTACTATTTATGTATTTAAGAAGGTTTGACAAGACTTTGACCATACTTTCTTTTAATCTTATCAAGTGCGGCCTTGTTTTTTGCTTCTTTTGAATCTCGTTTTCTATATCTATCTGCAAGTGCTGAATGTGGATGTGCGTCTGATATCTTACCTAAGACTTCTTTAAACCCACCATCTATCTTACTATCCATTTGACCGACACTACCTACTAACATAGCAGCAGTAGGTACTAGTTCTATATTTCGTTTCTTAGTGAATGATTCCATTTCTGCTATAGTCATCAAATCATCCCACTCTTCACCAGTTTTTCTATTTCTAAATGTATATACAGGCATTACTTTATAAATTCCTCAAAACTTTGTTTACCACCAGAGTACTTCCAAGTACCATCTGTATTATAATGGTCTGGATGTTTACCAGTTTGTTTATACTTATTTATAGTTTTTGTCAGACTGAATCCTTCTTCATTCTGCATTGACATAAACTTATTAAGTACCACATTTAAAGGGTCTTTCTTATATAGTTCTATAGCAAGATATTCTATAACCTTCTCATCCATAGATGTTTTTAAATGTTTACCCATTAGTAGTGTACCATTCTGGTTGTCGATCTTTTTTCCATGTTGCAAAACCTTTCTTGTGTTTTATATAATATTGTCTGTATGCGGTTATTGAATCACCTATCACTTTTACATCATCAGGCATAGCCTGGGTAGGTTCTGTAAATTCATTAAATGGTATGTTAGTAGGAACTTCTTTAAGCATTTTTCTTAATTTACTATCTGTTAAATGTATCTTACCATATCTATATGTAAACTCATCACATAGGTGAGACCACATTTCATATAACCATTTGTAGTTTTTGGCACTTGCTCTGGTCCATACAGCACTCGGGTGATTATTATGGCACGCTTTGTATAGTGTCTGTTCTTTCACAATATCAATAGCAAGATATCTTTTAATCTTTCTGTTGTTCTTACTTCTACCTTCATACTCTAAGCCGTCAAGCATTCTATGTGCTGTTGACATTAATTGAGCATACTCGATAATCATTTTAGTACAATGTTTATCAATATGCATTTCAGCACAAGTCTTTGGATCTTTATGTAAATAAAATATATTCATTATTTCATCTTTCTAAAAACTTCAGACCAGTATTTAGACCATGCAGGGTTATCGCCATAGTGTTTGTAACCTTTAAGATAGTCTATCTTATTTCCCCAAATTCTTTTCATATCAGCATCTTTGGCTTTACTTCGTGCCAAAGATAGTCTTGCTATTCGCTGTTTCTTTAATATATTTTCTTCTCTGGTCATATGTGAGTTTGTGTGATACTTCTATTATATCAGGTCCTAGCGTATTTGTCAAGCTCTTAAATTCGTCTGAAATCGCATATTTACCAATATCTGCCAATTTCTCTGGTACTGCAAACCCAGTTTTATCGTTTTGATCATAGACATATAGTTCGGGACAATTAGTTAGATACATCTGAATATCGTTCTTTTCATGTAGCAGTCTAGCCTCACAATCAAATACAAAGTCATCTCCACTCTTTATACTTGTATCATATTTAATCTGAGCACCTTTCTTAGAATATAGCATTATACGATTTATGCCATCTTCGGTAATATCAATAGCAGTTTGTGTATTATTTAAAAACGATCTTACACTATCTACCGATAACATTTCTAAAGCAGATCGTATTCTATCAGCAAATAATTTAGAAGTTCTCCAGTCTTTCATGGTCATAAGTTCACCCATAAACACCTCTTGATTAGTTAATGCTAAAATATCTATTGGGTTATGTTTCTCAACCATATGATTTAAAATCTCTAGCGTAGTAGGATATATGAAATCATCACCCTCTATCAAAAACAAATAATCATAATCAGTAGTACTAAAATGATCTAATACTGTTTGTTTACCCATACTTGGCCACCCATTTGATATTGTATGAATAAGTTTTACAGACTTGCCTTTACAATGTTCTTCTACTTGTTTAGTATAATCTGTATCCATAGTATTACACACCACAACACAATCTGTTTGTGGTAAAACACTCTTGAGACATCTTTCAAATTTTTGTATATCTCGACTTGTTAATATTGTTGTAAGTATTCTCAATTCAAGTTCACCCCTCTTCTTAAAATTATTCTTGCAAGTCTTGTAAAGAAAGGCATTGTTGTTTTCTTCTTTTCACATATACCTAATGCCTCTCTAGATATATCTACCATAAAGACTAAACGATTGTATGGTGTTTTGTTTTTAGCTGTGTGATAGGCTTGATTATCAAATCCAAAAGTTTCAGTCCAATAAACTTTATCACCATTAACCTCTAAATATAATTCATCTTTTTTATGTTCAGGTATTATAACTGGTATATGACATCTTATATATTCTGAATGTATATTCTCAAGGCCTTTATGTACCGTAATGTGGCCACCTGCTGTAAGTATAGAGAATGTAGCTTTGTTTATACAATCGCCGTAATCTTTTTTAATCTTATCTAACATTTCTACTGTTTTAGGATAGTGTTTTTTTACTAGATCATATGCTGATACTGTGCCGAATGTAGTACCATCTACTTTTGTACCTCTATCAGAATATTTTTCCCAAATCCACTTTTTATTATAATATAAAGGTTTCATTTTCCAATTACCGATCACAAATAAGTGATCATTATAATCTGTATCTTCCCATGGGGGAACTTTCATTGGAAGACGCTTGTCTTCCCACCACTTAGTATTAATTATTTTTCTTGATATCTTTTTAAGTCTATATGATAAACTAACTTTGTCTTTAGTTTGTTTATCTGTAAAATAATTTTTAGGTAGGTGTTTAGTGTTTTTTAAAAACTCTACTTGTAAGTCATCTTTATATTTGTGTATAAAGTCAAATAGCCTGTTATGTAAATATACATTAGGCATTTAATTATACTCTCTTCCTTGATTTGTATAAATTTTTGTTTGTCTTTTAATATATTTAAGCAACTTCCAAGACTTTTTCTTTTTTGTAATACATAAAGCGTCTCTTGATATATCTATGATCAAAACTAAGCGGTGATAGTCTGTAGCATTTTTTGCTGTGTGTGGTATTTGATTATCAAATCCCCAAGTTTCAGTCCAATATACTTTATCAGCATTTGCTTCTAAATACATTTCATCTCTAGTATGCTCAGGTATAATAAGAGGAATATGACAACGAATGTACTCTGAATGTATATTATCTCTACCAGTATGTACACCTATATTTCCGTTAGCTACTAGTATTGAGTAAGTCACCTTGTTAACACTATCAATACCGTATTCTGTTCTTAACTTGTCTATCATTTCAGTTAGTTTAGGATAATGTTGTTTTATTGTATCATATGCCGATCTAGTGCCGAATGTAATGCCGTCTTGCTGTTGCCAGGTAATTGTTTCTATTTTATTTGTAGGTTCCCAAATCCATCGTTTATGATACAATAAAGGTTTCATTTTCCAAGCACCAGAGGAAGTAATAGAATTGCTATTGTGCAATTCTGAAAAAGTACTCATTGTCGTATTGATATTAATAAAATTCTTTAAATACCAAATTAATAGTTTTATGTAATTAGGTCTTTTGTATTTTATTTTTACAACCTTCTTATCAAAATAGTCTTTAGGCATATTATATAAATGAAGATTGTTTTTAAATTCATTTGCTATGTCTTTCCTATAAGAATGTATAAGGTCTCCTATGATTCCTAAATCTCTTTGTAGATATATGTTAGGCATTTATTTTCCTAATCTTGTATCTAGATATAAAGTTAATTTTGTGTTGTTGTGTATTTTCTGTATAGTGTTTACCTCCACTAGAAAATACTACATTATTCTCTTCAGCAGAAGATAACGATATTGTTGGTACTGTTTCTACTCCTTGACTATCAAAACTTGTCAATACTTTTTGCAGTAATGGAGTTTTGAAATCGTCTGATGACTTTTTCTTTTCTTCTCTGCCATAATGGGTAGTAAGTCTGAATAGTATCTCTTTTTCTTCGCCTGTCATTTTTTCAGCTTCTTGATGGTCAATGTTTTCAGCAGGATTTATAAGACCTCTTCTTAGACTTAACTTTGCTATAGTTTTCATTTTATTTGATTTGATCATCATATCTAAATAATCTATATCAGGATCAACCAACATTTCTGGTGCATACCAAGGTGGTATTGAACCGTATGTTAAAGGAAAACCTTTATTAACTATCCATGCACTAGCTGTTGTTGAGGTCATACCTGTATTATTTATCCACTCCATAGGTGCACCAGGTTCGTAGTCTTTCTGTACTATTTCGTAGCCATATTTACCTGGGTCTTTTTCTATCAAAGATTGATTTTCCATTTCTTCTCCTATGTGTGCTTCATCTCCTGTAAATATTGGTGCAGATAGTCCCAAAGGTGATATGATAGAAAATTGATCTTTCCAATTCTTTCTTAACCAATCATATGTGTTGTCTAGTGTTTCAAATGTTTCATTAGGTAAGCCAGCAATAAGACTTATATAGCCTGTGTAGAAATCGTGATTCTTTTGAGCATAGTCTTTAAATTCTAGTAGGCCATCTTGCAATCTTCCTATCTCCATTCCTTTTCCTATTGCAATAGCAGAAGGCCAATGCATAGATTCTATACCGTAAAAATGAGCCATAAATCCTAGTTCTATGTAAGTATCCCAAGATTTTTTTCTACCTGAAATAATATCTCCTCTAGCATAACCACCAAATCTAGGTTTAAAAGGCAATCTTTTAATTACACTAGCAAATCTCTCTAGTTTTTCGTGATAATCATTTACAGTCTCATCCGCAAAAAGATAATGTTTGGTTCCCCATTTTTCATAGTTTTCTAATAACTCTTCATAAAAATCCTCTTCGTCTCTACTATGATCGTCTTTAACACCTAAAATAGGATAAGAACAGAAAGCACATTGAAATATACAACCTCTAGAACCCTCGATTGGTAAAACTTCCCAAGATTCTATGCTGTCTCTATCTTCATAGGATATTGATAACTTTTTTTTAGGGAATGATTTATAGTTTTTTTGACAATTAATTATCTTTTTATCTCCGACTTGATGATATTTAATACTACTTGATGTTTTATCTTTTAAATTTTTTATCAATTCTAGCATTCCATACTCACCATAGCCGTAAACATACCAGTCTAGGCAATATGGTAATATTTTGTCTATGGATTGTGTACCGCCTATCATATGAATATGAGGATAGTTCTCTCGTATCCATTCGACAAATTGCCAAATATATAAAGATGAAGTTCTAAATGTTACCGATATGGCAATAAAAAAAGTTTTACTATGATATCTAGATTTCCATATATCTTTTAGTTCTTCAAAAGTCCAAGCGAATGAGAAATCTAAAACCTCAACATCAGCCCCATACTCTCTTAAATAAGAAGCTATCTTATGGGCACCATGGGACCTCATAATACCTAAGCTTAGGAGTCTAGTTTTAGAATCTGCAGGTTCGCCTAATTGTATGAGTTTATTATTTTTATCATAAGTACATTCATCTTTTATATAATTTTGAATGCCTCCGAGTATTATACCGTGTACATCATTAAGATAAGTCATATTCGCCAAGTTTTGTCTTTATAATATTAATTACTAACTTGGTATATTTAGGGTTGGTAGAAAAACGGTATAAATGTATAGACAGTTCTTCAGCAGATATATTAGGATTTTCTGCTCTTGCCATTCTTAGTTCTTCATATGCCCACACCTCATTAATAATACGAACATAGTCTCGTACACTGGCACACTTACTAGAATATACTTTTACACCCCAGCCTGTCCAGTCTTTCTTTGATTCAGGTAACATCCAGTTATCTGATTTATCAAAAGTTCTAATGCCGAATAGATTGTTTGCCTCATTTGCAAATCTAGATTGACCCCAACCAGACTCTAATACTGCTTGTGCTACAATCATTTCTTTAGGTAGTCTATAATCTTCAGATACAGATTTATAAACATGATCAATACAACTATCTAGTGTAGAAACAAATCGTTCATTTGTATCTGAAAAGATATCAGGTTCTTCTAAAGCCCCTCGTACATCATCTATAAAATCTTGATCTACTTTAGGTGTCTCTATCGTAATAGGTTCTATCTTTTCGACAGTCTTATAAGAATTGTTTAGAAAATAAAATGTTATAAAAGTTATAACTACGGCTATTAAACCACTGGTTATATTTTGTCTCATACAAATCTCCTTAGTTCTCTTTTAGTCTTCCACGGTTTACATTCATACCAAGTTTCAGTCGCCTCATTAAGAGGTCCCTCATACTCAACATTAACTTTTCGTGAAATTTTGATTATGCCTTTTATAAAAAGACTTAGTGCGGCTTCATATTCTTTACACTCTTTATTGGTGCCACCTATTTTTCTCTTAGGTGTTTTATGTATCGCTCTTCGGTTATCTAGGATTTTACGGATAAGTTTCTTTTCCGATAAATTTATTTCAATCATAATATAATATTAAGCAGTTCTGCCTAGTTCAAGTCCCATTTTGCTAAATTTATTTCTCCATCTATAAAATTTTTGATTGTGATTAGCTGTATCACCTTGTATGGAGTATTGATAGTGATGGACCATTTCATGGCCTAAAACATTTATAAAGTGTTGCATATTGCGATATTGTGTTGTAAGTGATATTTCAGAAAACTCTGGTTTCTTGGTATCATAACAATACTCACCTAATGCACCTCTTAATTTTCGTATTCTAATATTTGGCATATCTAATTTACCATTAAATATTGAATGATTTAATATATTAAACATCATAACAGTATTCTTCTTTGTTGGTTTATAAGATTTCTTATAGTCAACTTTCTTTAACACCGTTGCCAGTTTCTTATATCTTGCCATTAGTACCCACCTCTCTATGATTCTTTTCTACTATTTATAGTATATCATAAAAAGATTGGTACTGCAAGCGTTATTCCTATTGAAAAACTGCGATATTATACTGGATAAGATGGCTGCTTTTGCATAAAGTTGTCGTCCCAATGAAAAGCGTCTTTCACTAGATTCGCTGTAAGTCCTTTATAGACTTTATTCAGACTCTTATTTACGACATTCGTTAAAAATTCTGCCTCTTCGGCACATAGACTCTCAAGCATTTGAATAAACATAATCTCTCTCTTGTTTTGAGTTATTGTTGTATCAGCGCCTTTAACAAATCTAAACAAAGTTCTTGCCTCTTGCATAAGGGCAGTATGTTCTGTTCCGATTGGTGCGTCATTTGGTGTATATGGTACATCACCTTTAGGTAAGTCCCATTCGATATGAGGTGAGAATGCTCCCTTTAGTACTTGTCTTAAAGGAACTGTATCATTGTCTCGTAATACTTTAAGTTTCTTTGCCTTATCTTTAGCATTATTAACTTTTAAGCATATTTCGCTCAATAGAGTAACCTGGCCAGTGTCAGTTTTTAGTTTACTCTCGTATATTTTTTTTGTTGTGTCATTAGGTAACCGAGCGGCACCTAGTATGTCATTTGGGTTCTGCATTTGTTTCTCCTTAACAGATTAAACTTTTGTTTAAGTTTTAAGTTATTATATAATCGTGTTATTATTTATAAGAATTAATCCACATCTGGAATAAATTCTATATCAAATTCTTCTTCTTGTTTTTTTAGTATTGGTTTATAGTTCAATTCTGTGATTTTTTCACCATTTGGCAATACTTTTACCACAGCAATTTTTGATACAATTTCTTGTATCGGGTGTGGTAGATCGTATTCTCTATATAAAGTAGATTTCAACATTTCTATCATAACAGCTAAATCAGCAATAAATTCAGCTGTATCCATATTAGGTATCTGTTCTTGTAGTACTGTAAGGATGTCTACTGCTAAACTCTCTGCTAGCTGATCAGCGTTTCGTCTAGCATTCATTAATGTTACCTTGTTAATCTCTTCTTCGGTTAACTTAGGTCTTTTATTAATGTTCTTTAAATATTCACCTTTTGGAAAGTGTATTATATTGCTCATCTGCGTTTCTTATCTAATTCTTTTTTTATCCAAGCCTTTGCTTGCCAGGTTGATGGTGGTCTGGTTAATAACTTTCTAATACTTTTGTAGACTACGGCATTTGTTTCGTTATCATTATATTTACTATTATCAACTATCATCATATTTCTCATTCCGAATAATCTTTGAAACTTGCCTAAATTCGACTGTACACCTTTCCAATTATTTTCTACAACACTCGGTGCAATTTTTCTTTCTCGTTTACCATTTCGTTCTAAAGCAACTTCAAGTGTCGTATTAACGAATATCATATAACAATCATATCCAACTCTTCTTGCTTGTGCCATATCACCAGCCAGTCTATCGTAATCTCTTCCTGTGCCATCTACAATTATACCTAATCTGTTCTCTATATGTTTATCTAATTGCGAACCTGTAAGTTTCTTAGACTTATCTCTCATAGGTGTTAATGTATCTGGATTAACATTTCGCAGGTCTAGACTCATACCAGCCTTTCTTAAAGCATTAGCAAAGTATGTATCACTATTTACAAGTTTCATACCTGTACCTGTAAATAGACTTCTTTGTACATAAGATTTACCTGACCCAGGTCCACCTGCAAGAAAGAATGCCTTGAATATGTTAGGGTCGTAAACACCCTCGGTTATAAACTTGTTGTACGATAGCATACTACTATTTATAACATTCAATAGCGAGGATATCTTCTACTTGAAAGCCTTTCTTTAGAAAAAGATAGATAGCACCATCGGTACTAAAAGCTCTTACTGGTATGGGTTTATGATGCTTGTCTGTAATGAATTTATAGTCTTTTTGCCCAAATCTCATACTAGGTCTCCCTTAAAGTTAATCTTGCCTTCATTTACAAAATGTTCTTTAAGTTCATTGAAACCTCCTATAAGTTCATCATCTATCATAATTTGAGGAACAGTTCTAACAGGTTTACCAACTTGTTTATGAAACTCCTCTATGCCGATCTGATCTACCTGTACTGTTTCGTATTCTAGGCCAAGAGACTCTAATAGTTTCTTGGCAGAATTACAATAAGAACATACTGGTTGTGTGTATACCTTTATGCTCATTATTGTACCTCGACATCAATTACTGGAGCGGCCATAACTTTGTCATACGCCTCTTCAGCAAGTTCATCTACATTTGCAGCCGCTTCTATCTTTAATGCTACATCATCTTTGATATAAGCAAAGAGTTTGTTATTATCATTATATCCCCATTTCAAACCTACATATACTCGATAGTTTTGACCTGCGGTGATGAAAATATCTTTTGCAAATTCATCATAACCAACAACTGTGGTTGCTGATATAGTGTTAATGATAGTTTCTTCAACTCTTGAAGCAACTTGTTTATTGCCTTCTTGACCCAACTCGGTTACGAATTGTTCCGATCTAGCATTTAACTCACCATTGATCTGATCGGCAAGGTCTGCCTTCGCAACCATTGTTGCCTTATTGATCGCCAACTGTAAGTCAGGACTAACTGAAGTACCAACACCATATATAAACTGGTCAGCGTCTCTGTTAGTTATGAGACCTTTTTTCACTTCGGAATCAATGTACCATTGTGGTACTTCATTAAGTACCTGGTTAACACTTCCATCTTTTTGAAAAGTCGCCTCTTGTTTTATGTTATGTGTACCAGCACACGCTGATAAGATCAACGACAATGCCGTAATCCCCATAACTATTTTTGATTTAGAATCCATTTATTACCTCCTTGATAAGACTAATTGATTCATCACCTATCCCTGGGTAGAAATATAATAATACTCCACCAAGAATAAATCCCATTATAAATTTAATCATTTATTTTTCTCCTGTTTTTCATAATTACATATTCTCTAATACAAATAGAAACATTAATATCAGTCCTGTTTCGAACATTTGTTGTTTTTGTATATCGGCTTCAGTCCAAGGTTTGTTTGGATCTTCACCTATTTCTCTAGTTTCATCACACACTCTAGTTTCTTTTTTTGAAACTTCAAGACCGTTTTCTATAACAGTCTCGGTATAATATTTACACTCGCCATATATAGGTCCGTCATTATCTATCTGTTCTAAGGCATAGCCTCTATCAGTTAGTAATAATATAACGATCACTATAAACATTAATGATACAGCATATTTAAAAAATGGGTTCTTTGGCATTATCTTCCTATGTCCTTTATGTTTGATTTACTAATCACTTGATAGGCACCTTTGTTATAAGCAGGTGCAACTGTAAAGTTTTTACTCTCTTCTAGTTTCCAGTTATCAACTGGTTTAGTACTCTTGCCACTCATTGTGGTCTGGCGGACCGTATGGGGTTCGAACCCATGGTCTGCTGATCGACAGTCAGCCGTGTTAACCTCTACACTAACGGTCCTTGTTTCACCTACTCGGCGACTCTTTAAAAACTTTTCGTGTTCTTTTAGAGTAGCGATCCTCTCTTCGGTAAGAGGTATCGCCTTTCTCTTTGATCTTTGATATGTATAAATTATACTACCCATTATTCATCATCTTTTGGTTCTCGTTTCGCAGCTTCAGCTGCTCTTTCTAGTTCTTCTCTAGCAGTTATGCCGAGTAAGTCTTTGGCATATTTGCCTGGACTCTTTTGAGACCATACTGTTATCAAGTTCTCTATATTCTTGACAGATAGTTTAAGACCTCTGAATTCTTGAGGACTGGTCTTTCTAAACTCTAGCAATTCTTTTAGATATTGCACTTTCTTTGGTTTAGATTTCTGTTCTTGAAATTCAATAAACAGATTTTCGTTGTTTGAGTATATAGCCATAATTTAGTTCTTCTTTCTTTTAATTTTCTTTAGGTTATCATTAATTGTAGTAAATGTCAAGCATTATTCCTTACTTCTTTGGTATTATACAGATTATCTTGACTTTCCTCAAAATCATCTATGATTCTTTGGTATTTCTGTATTGTGTTATCTATTACATCTAGACTATTTCCTGATAGCATTATTTCAGCTACCCTTTTGATCTCTTCTAGGTCTTTTACGAATTGTATTATATCGTTCATACTACTCCTTGTTTGTTGTTGTCTGTTAGTCTATTAAAAAGTGTCTTGTCGGCCCGAAGGTTTACCAAGCATGTTCTTTCACATAGACTACCCAAGTTCATTCTCCTTAGGCATAGATTTCTTGTCAACTTGGGTGACCTTACTCTCGGTGTTTTTGCCTTTTAATTCTGCTATGGTTCTTGCATAAGCATTATCTAGTCCTTTCTTAATTAAATCTAAACTATCTTCATTTGCCTGATATCTAATCCCGATACCGCCTCTTGCAACCCACTTCTCAAGGTTCTTAGGTCTATCGTCTATCAGTATGTTTGGTATGCCAGTCTCTTTGTCAACGGCATATGATTCTTTTCTTTTGGTTACGATTATGTCATTTGGTTTGAAATCGTTTTTCTCTAACCACTTCGTCTTGTATTTTCTAGAGTTCTCTAAATCGTCTCTGAGCGGTGAGGTATTGATATAATACTCACCACCCGTATAAGACTTCACTAAATTGATCAATGATTTAGCATAAGGAAAAACTGGTAATGTCTCGAAGAAGTTAGTACCTCTTAAATCTTTAATTGAAGTATCAAGTGTTATTTCACCTTGATCTTTCCAATGGTTTACTTTTCTGAATTCTGCAAGGGCTGAAAAGAAGTCAGCAATTACACCATCCATATCTACATATATTTTACTTTGCATAGTTATATTCTCCCAACTATCACGATTGCCGTAATAGATAATATTGTCAATATCAAAAAACTTATCATTAGAGGTCACCGAAGTCCTCTTTGAATTCTTGGTAAAACGCAACTGCTGTACAGTATGCGAAGAAAATTGTTAGTGATAATGTAATGTATAATAGTATTGTCATATTAAGCGGTCCTTCTTAGTGTAGAGTTAATTCGAATGTCATCATAATCAAGTTCAACTTCTCTCATTTTTGTAATAGAAGTTTGAACATCTGGAGTTCTGTAAACATTATCGTATCTACTCATCATTGAAGTAGCTTTCTGATATTGTTTGTTGTGTGGTTTTATCGTTTGTCTTGCAAATTTGACAGCAGGGTCTATTGAAAATTGACATTGAGTAATCTTGCCGCCTTTCTCTAAAAATTCTTTTATTAATCTTTCTGTTGTCATATAAGTCCTTGTTTTTCTTCGTTTATGTCTTTATTATATACTATTCCAAACATAAAACAAGCGAAAAATGGAGTATTATCCATTTTATCCCCTTGATTTCATTGGGTTTTTTATTTATTTGAAAAGTGTTGCATAAAAGACACACTAAAAAGTGTGCTTTTTGCGTTAAAATAGAGGGTTTTCCGTCTTATATTTGCATATAAAGTACGAATCAGCTACATCTGAAGCAGGCGAATTATAAGTGCAATCTAACTCGCTCAGAAGGTCAAATCCAGCGACTTCTTTGTATGTCTCTATCATAGCCTCTTTGTTAGAATTGCCCTTTCCTGTTGCATATTTCTTGATTGAGGAGGGGGCTATAAGTTCAAAAGGTATCTTCAACTTATAGAATTTGTATTTCAACATACCCATATTTTCTGCAATATGAAATGTCTTACCTTTACTGGCGAATGAGTAATCTTCTAGTTTGACTAGTGGATACGGTATTTTGGCAATAGATTTAGGGTAGTATGAATGTATAACTTCTATCACCCAATCAGCAATATTCTCATATCGTTCTTGGGCTGATAAGTACCCTTTATGTAGGGTGCCAGTTATGTTTGGTTTGAATGTGCCTTCGTATTTCTTCTTATCTGTTAGATAGTAAAAATCTTCAGCATTTTCTGTTTCAACACAGATAGCAGGGCAAGATAGTGAATAGTCAATACCGATTGATTTAATCATCTGAGTCGTGAAAAGAAATATCGTCTAGATATTCCTCATCTGATTCTTCTCTTTCCCAACCACAAAATGGACAGTAAACAGCAATATAATGCTCTCTATCCATTTCGTGTTTTAGTTCGTACTCTGCCGAACAGTTATCACACTTAAGCATTAGCAGCGATCTCTGTTGGAACAGGAGCAGAGGTGATGTCTACGATCTCACAAGAACCTGCTGTACAAGCAAGTTCTTGGGTACCAGTCGTATTATCTTCAGCCTCGTATTTTTTCAACTCTTCGAAGTTAACAGTTTTAGGCATTAACTTTTTAAGTTCATCATACTTCTCTTTATCAATATCTTGATAAGGGGCTTGTTGATATGTATGGTCAGAATGAGGTAAGAAACTCACACCAGATACTTCGTCAAAGTGTTTGTATACCCATGCACCAACTTCCATCCATTCAGCGTCTCTTACTGATACTGTACAGGATGGTTTGTGTTCACACCAAAATCTTTGATACTTCAACCATGTTTCTAATTGTTGAATGGCATTGTATTCATTTCTAGTTACCGCACCTTTAGGTGAAGCAGTAGGGAAAGAGAATACACTAACTGAAGTAGGATTCATTACATCTGGCTCATGTGGTATGCCTTGATCTTTCATCATTTCAGTTAAAGGATCTTTGTTATCACCTCGTACAGTTCTTACATAGTATTCAGAATGTCTAGTATGAATACCTGAAGCACTATCAACTAACTGACTTACAGTACCCGAAGGTTTAATGCAAGTAGTAGCAGCAGATTGAGGTATTTTAAGTTTCTTAGCAAGGTCTTTATTGGTTACAACTGAAACTTCTCTCATTGATCTTAACAATTCTTCGTCTGCCTTGATAGTAAGTTTGTTATCCATAATACCTGTAAGTGATACACCAAGTAATCTCTCTTCTTCAGTATTTTGTCTCCATATCTTTCTTAGATATTTGATATCAATTAATGTAGATTGAAATGTACCTAATGTAGCAGCAATTCTAACTTTTCGTTTTAGATCATCTTCATTATCTGTAGCACGAATAACAACTTCAGTTAGATTACAGAATTGATATGGTCTTAATATGATTTCTGAACAAGGATTAGTACCGAAATCGTGTTCAGGATCTCTACGACCATTTTCAGCAACTTTCTTCTTTGCAGCCTCACGATTAAAGATACCTCGTTCACCAGACTTAGAATCGAATAATGCTTTCCATTCGTGCATAAACAATCCGATGTCAGGTGTTCTAGTATAACAAGCACTATTGTTAGATAATGCTCTTTGTGGATTATTCTGCCACCAGTTTCCCATTTTTGCTTTACGAATTCCATCATCTTGAATATTAGATAATGAGATTAATGCTGATCTTCTAACACCACCAACTACAACTACTTCACCAACTTTACATACGATATCGTGTGCCTCTATACATTCTAGTTTTCTACCTACAGCGTCTCTAAAGGTATTAATTGTAAAGTCAAATAGATTAACTAATGGTTGAGGACCAGAAGCACGACCACCAAAAGTTTTAAGTCTTGCACCTGCAGGTCTTACCTTTGATACATCAATCTTAGGTATCTGACCAGAGTACAACATAGCAATAAGTTCTTTATATGATCTTGCCCAACCAGCCTTACTATCTTCTACAACAATTACTGTATCAGTATGATTAAGTGATTCTGCAATCGTAGGTAATTTGCCTACATTATCTCTTTCTACTGAAAACCCAACGCCTGTACCACATAATAGTATGTACATTACTTCATCAAAGGATCTTACATTGTCAATAGGGATATAACTACAATTATAACCAGCAGTATGATCTCGGTCTAGTGCAGGTCCTGCCGTCATCAATGCTCTCATAGAAGGCATTACACCTAGATTTAATACTTCGTTCTCTAACTCTTCTCTATTTGGGATTTTATAATTATGTTTGTCTTTAAGATGACTTTCCATATAGTCAAAATATCTACCTACTGTTTCGGGCCACGATTCTCTTTTTTTATCTTCATCTATAAATCTAGCATATCTAGATTTGTGTATGTATTGCTGATAGCTCGTTGGTAGATGGTTGTCCATAGGGTTATATCCTTTTCCAGTTATTGATTGTTTGTAGGGCCGAGAGTCCCTTTTGCGTGTTATTATATATAAGTTTCGAAACATCACCCACATCTTTTTTGTGAATAACCATGTCGTTAATATCTTTATATTTCAACGATTGAGGAAATATTACCACTTTATAATTTTTGTGTACAGCGGCGATCATTCTTTTGACTATATGTTCATTACGAGGTTCGTTGTCGAATATCATTGTGCATTGTTCAGAGGGTATTTTAAGTGCGACATCTGCCCCAGCCATAGCAATACAGTTATCTAGAAATAAACTATCAATAGGACCTTCAACAATGTTAACAGGTTTATTTAAATCAAGTCTATCTAGACCATAAATCTTTTCTTTACCCTCATCAAGTTTGATGGTCACATACTTAGGTTGTTCTTGACCGAAAGCACGACCTTGAAATGCAAAGAATTTACCTGTTCTATCATAGAAAGGTATAATAACTCTAGGGTGATCATTCTTTACAGGTAATTTCTTAGGTATGATACTATTAACCCACTTGTAGAATTTATCACAGAAAAAAAGTTTATCTAAATGTTCTTCAGGTATCTTTCTTCTAGTGATAAATTCATAGGCAGGGTGTGTCTTATCAAGGCGATCATAACGAATAAGTTTTCTTAGTGCATTATTCTCTTCAAATTTTATAGGTTTCTGTATGAAGTCTGGTGCTGATACAGGCTTAGAATCTTTGTATCTTTCTAGTACATATTCTTTATGTAATCTAGCGTCTAGAAACTTTATGAAGTTACCAAGAGATTGACCCATACCACAGTTATGGCATTTGAAGAATAGATTATTCTTCTTCTCGTAAACAAATCCTCTAGATTTTGATTTGGATTTCACACTATCGCCACAATGTGGGCATCTGAAGTTCCAAAGACCAGGTTTCTTTTGTTTAAAGTTTGTAAGTCTGTTTGATAATTGATTTAGAAATTTTGTATCTATGTATGATGACATAGTAGTATTATAACATTTTACATCAGGTTTGTCAACACATTTGCCACAGGACTTACACTTATTCCTACAGCAACGGAAATACCAATAATTATCCATTTCCAGCGTTCTAATTCAGTCAACCTTTTGTCAAATTTTTGTGCCTCTGTTATAAAATATTGTTGCATATCATCAACTCGTTTGATTACAACTTTTTCGTGATCGTTGTTTATATCTATAAAGTCTCTACTGGTACTTGTAATTCTACCATGTAATTCTTTAAGATCGTCTTGCCAAAGACGGCTTCGAGACTCCATTGTATCAAGTATCTCTGAGTCATTTTCTTCAGCACGGACTAATCGTTCTTCATGTACGGCTAACATAGACTTAACACCCGATTGAATGTCTGTAAGTTTATCTATCGCACTATCTAATCTTCCGTGGATATCGGCGGCTGTGGCGTTCTGCTCTTTAAGAACAGCAACATCTTGTACTAGTTTTTGTAATTGATCTGACACTATTATTCCTTTTCAGGTTCGTAATAGTCCTTGTAAGTGATAATGATTTCGTGTTGAGCAATTATATGTTCTCTTAAATCTGCATAGTTCATACCCAATGCTTTGTATCCATCATCGGTTAATGCAAATAGAACAGGTTTCTTGCCGTTCGCTGTTAGTTCTTCAAAGACTTGTTTGTAGTTATCTATATTTATAACAATCCAGGTCACATCATTCGACTCTAATGGTTCTGGTTGTTCTAAATTTAATGGTGTTTTCTGAACAGCAACTTTTAATGTTTCTATTTTTTTGACACCAGCACAGCCAGTTAAAAATAATCCAAGTATAATACTAATCAGTAGGGGTTTCATTTTTCTTCCCTTTCTGTTTTATCAATTCTTTGCATTGTTTATTTTCTTTATCTTCTTTCACGACAGGAGAACCACTTGCAATTTCCATACATCTATTTACATCTGCAACAGCCTTGTTAATTGTTTCTGCTGTTCTTTCAGGATTTTGCATTCCCCATTCTGCGATATCATATTGAGCAAACTTCTTCGTAAGTTCTTCGTTGTCTTTTCTAGCAGCGTCTAACTTAGCAGTTAAGTCTTTGTTTGCTTCTACGATAAATGCGAATTCTAATTCTTTTAATTCTAATACTTGTTGTTGCTCTGTTATAGCAGTCTCTAATTGTATTTGATTTGCTTTGAGAATAGCATTATCTGCTTTTAGTTTATACACATAGGCAAAACCACCAGCAGCGCCGAGGGCAACAAGTAGATATATCATTAATTTTATTTTAAACATATTTCTCTATTCTTTTATTATTCTTTCACAATGTTTGACACCAGTTTGGTCTATTGAAAATTCACATTTCTCTAGAGTGCAAGTATATTGTACTTGATTTCCAGAGTTTCTTTCCGCTGTTCTCTTAGCAGCGAGACAAGTGCTTAGGTTGTCTTGGTGAAACCAACCCTCTATGTTTTTATTACCACCGTCATAGACATACAAACTAAGTATAATGACTGTTTCAATGAGTCCCATTCTTTCTCTCTTCTAGGTCTATCAATCTCTCTTCGTGAAATTGTATAACCATTTCATTTTTAAGTATAAGAGGTATCTCTGATTCCATCTGTTCTTTTAATTTTTCAGTAGACTCAGCAAGATACTCGACTAACATATAGAGTTCTTGTATTTGTGGAGAAACCATATCGCCTTTAGGCACACCATCAATAAATTCTGACGCAGCAATCAAGTCTTGTTGCATTAATTGAAAGTTAGTCTCAATTTTATTTAATCGCTCTATCACCCCAAAGTATGCCATAGTGCCTACGGCAACGGCTGCCAGTATAGCAAGTAAGTTTCTCATAGGCATTGAGATAGATGTATTATCAGATATTTTCATTATTTATTTCTCCAGTTTTTTAATTCTCTTTTCAAGTTCGTCAATCTTTTTGGTTACATAAGGGTACTTTTTTCTCCATGCATCCTCAGGTTGTTGTAACCAGGTCCAACCCCAACGATCAACAAGATAGTCAACGATCATATCGAACTTAGCATATAACCATAGACCTAATCTTGTTGATTTAAAGTATGTCGAAAATGCTAGACCGAATAATGACCCTACTAACGCTGTGTAAATCCACAATCTGTTAGTTGCCATATCGTTAATTATTTCCCACATTATCCTATTTCCTGTTGTTTACATAACTTATGATATGTATTTATATTATGGTCACTAAACGAATCAAAAGACAATGTGAATATGCCTTTGATTATACCTTTGAACCAATGTCCTAACATATAGAAGAACCCTGGTTTGTCTTTATGATCGCCATTAGAATTAAAATACATAAAGTTTCCGTTATGTCTAAATCCTATAAACGCTGGTGGTATTCTAGTAACCAGATCATTGTTATTTCTAAATCTGTAATGACTGAATTTCTGCATAGAATTCCAGTTTCTATTACCTGCTCTAGGTGAACCATATGTATATAATACTACATCTGGATTATTTAATCTACCTGCAACTAATGTAGCAAGAGCAGCCCCTAGACTATGACCTGTTATAAAAATTTGTTTCTTGTCTGCTTCACATTCTTTCATATGCTGTACAATATCTTTCCAGACATCATTGAGTGCATATTTAAAACCTCTATGTACTTTACCCTCTAACTTGCCATCTATACTGGTCGACTTAACTTTCTTGACATCTAAATCTGCTTTGATGTCTTGCCATTTAGTCGGTTCTGTTCCTCTGAACGCTAATATAAAGTTGTTTTCACCGTTAAGGGCGTATGCTTGTGTGCCACCAAAATCAAAGTATCTTATAGTCCAAGACTTAGTTCCGATATTATCTTTAAATTTTTCTGGTGCGTGATAGCAATTCTCGGACAACTTAGCCATAAATGACGCTGTTGCCCAAGAAAAGTTAGACGATAATACTGTTAATTGTTTATCGTCCATATCAGTTATTCTCCTTTTACGAGAGTAAAGATACCGTATGCAAGACCAGCCCAAGCTGCCCATTTAGCGATACCTCCGAATAAAATTACGAAAATGCAAATTGCAATCAGAGCGGCTCCATCGACTGAAGTTCTTTCTGAAAGTCTTCCTTTAATCCAATTTATCATTTCTTCTCCTTTTTGATTTTTTTTGTGTGCGACTTGGCTGTCGGCTTCTCATCGGGATTGTCATCATTCTTACCGTGACTGGTCGTTGGTACATATGTGCCTAAACCATACTGACCTATACCCCCATATGAATACATTAATTCTTTTACTTTTTGAAACTTTGTTTTTTCTGGTTTAACTTCTTCGTAGGTTTTAACTTCATCAATCTTAGCCATAATCTTACGACCCATACCGGTTTTCATCCAGTCTTTCTTCTTAGTTTTCTTTTTTGGGAATGCGTCACCTGTATCACCTGAACCAGGAACAGAACCACCTGTTGCATTTGTTGGTGCTTCTTCTTTTAACCAAAGTGGTTTAGTTTTCACTTCTAATATCCTCCGAAGTTATATAAAGACTTGTACCTTTGACTTCAACGGGATATACTTCATAACCTAAAATAGTGTCAAAGACCTCTATATCTTCTTTTATGTTTATAACAGAACCTGAAGGTACTATAACATCACCTTCTATATCGTGTATGTCATTTAGTACATTATATGAACCAGCTGTTATAGGTTCATTTAGTGTGGCACTTTCAGAAATCGTATCAAATTTATAACCTTCATTTTTTAGGTATCTATAAATTTCTTTTTCATACACATCTGATTGACCATAAGTTTCTTTTAATAAAGCAATGGCTGCAGCTGCATATGTGCCAAACTTACCACCAAGACCCACTTTAGATAATATTCTTTTAAAATTAAATACTAATCTATGTAGTAGTGTATAAGATTTTTTATCAGCACCTGCTGTTAGACTTCTCGCCTTCTTTAAAACTTTACCTTTGTTGTCTATGATACCTCTTTTAAAAGCGTCTTGTTTATCAAAAGGTGTAGTAAGTAGTTTCAAAAAACGATAGGTGACAAATAAATCTATTGCTCTATTTTCATTTATCTGTTGCATTATATCTGTCTTAACTCCTCTAACAATCTTGCGTGTACTGTAATCTCGTTCATATCATTTTCTGGCATAAGGTTTAAAAATGTCAGAAATGTTTTAAGTAAAGGCCAATACTCTTTTTCAACCTTAAAAAATAACATGGTTGTAGCAGCGTCAACACCAAACACATTTGATAGTATAACAATGTGATTGATAATTAATCTAGTTCGCAATTCTCCTGTTGCAGTATATTTTCTAAACAATCGCTTTATATATTTAAAGCGTTTCATATCATCTAGAAACTCTGCTTGACCTATACACGATGGATTATCATAGTGCTTGGCCGCAAAGAGCATAATATTGCTACTTGTCAATTTGTTAAAATCCATAATGAAAGAGTTTATTAATTAATACTTGCAGATACCTTATACATTCCGTTAGGAATTTGCTCGTATTTAATAGTCATGTTAAATTTATGCATTTCACCTTCGGTAACATCTTCAGCTTCTTCAGCACCAGTTTTACCATAGTGAGGTACTTGTACTACTTCTACTTGATGAGAGCCAGATTGACCTTCAGAAGCAGGTATAGTAAAGTTAGCACCCATAGTACCAAGTTTATTATAAATTTGGTGTACAGCTGCGTCAGGATTCATAAATTCTCTTTCGGTAATAGATCCAAGATAACTACCTATAACTTGTTTAGATTCATCTGAACCATCAAAAAAGTTAACATCATTCTTATCACCGTAGTGGTTTTCGTCAATGTGTTGTTTAAAACTTTTCATTTTTCTTTTCCTCTTTTTTTTCTTTTTTATTCGGATTTACATTTAGTACTTCCGATAAAACTTCATCTTTAGGTTCAGCAGTAACCTTATAAGGAACTCCGCCTGCACCCATTTTAATTTTGTCCGCCATCAGATTCTCCTTCTTCATTAGCGACATCATCTATCTTTACATCATTGTAAGTGATCTCTTTTTCAGCTGATTTTATTTCAGCGACAAATAGATCACATTGTTGTAAAGCACCAGACAATGCATTTATTTTATTTTGTGTGTCAACGACAAGTTGTTTAGATTGGACTATTGCCTGTTCTAACTCTTCTTTTCGTTTCTCAATATTTTCAAGTGGTAAATTATTAAAAGTCATCATAAAAGTTCCTAATTATTAAGCAAGTGTACAACCATTATTACCCAATACAACCCAAGTTGAATTGATATAACAAAGTTGAATAGTGTCACCTACATCATTGAAGGTAACAGTTGTATTTGATCCAGCAAAACCAGCAGGTGTTAAGGTAACATCGCCGCCATCTGTAATCATTGTAATTATTTTGATTTGTCCTACACTACCTGCAGCCAAAGATACAGCATATGCACCTGTACTCGCAAGAGTGGTTACAGCAGTTGTCAAGTTCACAGCACCAGTTGAAGTAAGTGCCTGTGGTGTACTATCGAATGCCAACCATGTAGGGAAATTGTTAAATAGACTTGCTATTGAAATCTTTTTGTTTACTGGTGTACCAGTAGGACTATCAATGACATGGAGTAAATCCTCGTCAGCAATCCCAGTTCCTAAATCCGTTAGGGCGGTTATCTTTTTATCAGCCATTATTTTTCTCCTATAATTCCAATTTAATGGTAAACTACTCTAGACATACTATCTAGACCAAATAGAGGAAGGAAGCAATCCCTTCCTCTATAATATTATTTATACGACTTAACTATCAGGTGATGATAGATCTTCTCCGTCTCCAGAGATAGATGAACCAGCAACTAATGTTTCGTAGGTTACTCGACCAGCACGACCGCCAGTACCAACAGTTTTCTTAACCCATCCAATGTGTGCGTTAAGACCACCAGTTGATTCTCCAAGACCAATCACAGCAGTTGCAGTTGGGGTTACACCGATCAATGTATGAGCAGTACCACCAGCAGCGACAGCAGTTAGGTCAATCTTGTCTCCAGTAGTTGCTTTATATTCACTTGTAGCAAGTGAGATTTTATTTGCAGTACCAGATTTAATCAAGTAAACAGTTCCTTCAGCAACGCCAGCGATTGCAGTACCACCAGATCCTTTAGAATAGGTAACAGCATCGCCAGTTTCTATTTTACTGTAAAATGCTGAAGCGACAACAATTTCGTCATCAGCAAGAACAGCGACAGAAGTGTCTGTTAAGTCTAAAGTTTCAGTAGCAGGTGCAGCGATAGTAACCGCAGGTACAGATTGATAATCCGAACCAACAGCAGTAATAGAAACACCGGTTACTTTACCAGTAGCACTTACAGTTGTCGAAGCAGTTGCAGTATCACCTTGAAAAGTTTGTGCGTTATTACCAGTACCAGTTAAACCGATTGTAGTCGGTGAAGCAGCCTGTGCGTTTGATAAACTTGAAGCAAGTTTAATTGTATTTGCGTCAACCACAACAACAAAGTAAGCAGTATCATCTGCTAAACCAGCGAGAGCAGTACCAGAACCATCTTGATAAGTTAGTTTAGTACCAGTCAGCATACCGTGTGCTGCCATTGTAATTGTATTTGCAGCCGTACTTACCGCTGAAGTTGCTACTGTTCTAATAGCAGGCGCAGCGATTGAAACAGTAGGTGCAGTTCTATGTGCAGTACCAGCAACTTGTAAAGAAATACTTGTAATGTTATCTAGACCAGCGGTTGTTTCAGTATTATCAATACCTAAGTAATCGTCAGCAATATGTGGAGCAGCGATAGTGAAATCGTGAGGTGCTCTTGTCTTAGTAGCAGCCGCAGCACTTTCACTTGCTGTAGCAGCAGTAGAAAGTGTCATTCCAGTATTAGATGTTCCAGTAAAGTTTTGTGCATTATTACCAGTACCTGTGATACCGATAACAGAACCACCAGAAGTAGCAGATAGTGTAATTGTATTTGCGTCAGCAGCAGCCTTCACAAAATAAATTGTACCATCAACTAAACCAGTTGCAACAGTACCGCCACCAGCATTGTAAGTAACCTCTTGATTAACTTCGTATCCGTGTGCAGTTATTGTAAATGAATTACCTGAAGTTGACACAGCAGTTGTTGCTACTGTTCTTGCAGGTGATAAATCTTTTACTCTATATTTTTTGCCACCATTAGAGATGATAACATCTCCAACAGAAACTTCTGTTTTATAAACAGCAGCAGCGTTACCTTGAACGACAGCGCTGTTGTTTGTGAATACATGGGTGCCTGTCAGTGCAGACCCATCATTCATACTCCATGAGCTCATAATTATCTCTCCTTATTAATAAGATATATTAAAACTTGTTTGTTATAACAGTACTATTTATAAGAATAATTAATTTGTGTGAAAATTTATTGTTATTAGAGGGTTATTTGTCGCCGCCAGCACTAGGTGATATATCTACTTTGGGATCTACTTCGATTTTACTCTGACCAGTACCCACACCCTTGTATTTAGCGCCTTCTTTTTCTTTTACTTTTACTCTTTTGCCGTCTTTTACATCTTTAAGTATCTTTTGTGCAAGACCCACTTTTAAAGGTACTTCACCAGTATCTTTATTAGGTTCTACCATCTTATCTACTTCAGCCTTGACTTTCAGCATTTGATTCTCTTTTTCTAGTTTAGCAATAGTAGCGTCTTTATCTTCGCCTGCAGGTTTCTTCTCTTTATCACCCTTGTCTTTAGGTTCGAAAGGGTTTTTCATAGCTTCTTTAAAGTCTGTCCACTTCATACCTCTATTGATTACTAGTTCTGATTTAGCACCAGTAGTTAACATAGGTATACTTGCATTAGCGAGTTTTTGTAGCATAGACTTATCGTATTTTTTCAATATACCATTCATTTTTTTAAGTTGCTCACCTGACATTGTTCTACCTTTTAGAGGTGCATATTCTTTCTCTAATGTTTTGATCTGTGCCGTTGTGAATTCTAATAGTTTTTTTGTTTCACCATACATCTGTTTAAATTTCTTAGTGTGTACAGATGGTTTAGTTTTCGCCTTTTTATCAGCAGGTGATTGTTTGTAAGCAGACTTATCATCATCAGACTTCTTACTACCTTTTTCTAAGTGTTTATCGTGTGCCTTTTTATCTTTATCAGATAGGCCTGAAACATACTTCTTAGGTTGGTCTGTGTCTTTATCTTTAGGTACAGTCTTTTCTTCAATATCGTCAATCCGACTTTTTGAGTTATTTTTTCCAGAGGCATTGGAGACGACATCTTTGTCCTGTGCTTCGGCCAGTTTATACCCTTTTAATTTGTACTCATCCCAATCAGACTTATCTATTACTATAACTTTACTATGTTTTACAACCATCATTTCTGTATCTTTGTCTTTAAGTTGTCTTGCTTCACTCTTAGGTACACAATTAGGAACTGATTTGCCGCCTTTCATCTTTGTACCCACTTGTTTGTGTGTACTCCAACATTCTTCGACTTCAGTTTCATCCATTTCAGTAGTCATTTTATGTTTTTTTCTGAAAGCATCCGATCCGCCAGCGTCTTTTACCATCTTGTCAAATACTGCCTGTGATTTAGGATTAATAAACTTACCATCTTTACCGAATAGTTTTTTAAGATGAGGTGGTAGTTCTTTTGATGTATTTTCTTCTAAGTTTTCTCTTATGGGACCAACTTTATATTGTTTAGCCATTGTAGCAAGTCTTTCTAAATCTGATTTACTACCTTTAAATGTTAGAAAGTCTGGATTACTATCAGAACCAAATGCGTCTACATTAGGTAAAACTTTTTTGATTGTAGCTCTAAATGCTGTTCTATGTGGAAGAGTTTTAAGATTTTGAACTTGCATTTTTGCTTCTACTAATTCTTCTAAGTTAAATTGTACTTCTTCTTTTTTTATATCGAAAGTAGTCCAGTCACCAGTCTTGATTGCAAGATCAAGTTTCTTTTTCATTCTAGCATTTGTAGCAGCTATGCCTAAATATCTTCTTCTACCTTGTTTATCGAACCAACCTTGTTTAGCTTTGTCATACTTAACTTCTAATGCTTCTTCTATTGTTTCACAAACACATTCGTCATTTCCACATTCTTCGCATACCTTAATTTCAAATTCTTTTTCTTCACCTCTAACTTGTTTTGCAAGGTCTTTGTCTGCCCCACCCCAAGTACCAGATGATTTTGTGATAAAACTATTTACTCTTGCTAATGCCCATTGTTGCGGTGTAGTACCAGGTCTATGTCCACCTTTCCATGCAGCCATACCTCTATCATATACTTTAGATAAAATACTCTTAGACATTCCTGATTTGTCTGCCTTTTTATCAAGTGCTTTTTTAGATTCCATTGTTAACAGTATATCTGTCATTCTAGTTTTATATTTGCTCATTAGCTATCTACCTTTGCTCCTGCTCTCCACTGATAACAAGACCAGTATCGTGCCATTGTTTTAGGTCCAGGACTATCACAACGGTGCCTGGCTCTAAATGATTTTCTTCTTTCGGGACTATCTCTTTTAATTGACATATTTGGGTCACCAAATGTGACCTTTTTTATCTTGTCTCCGTCTTTTACATAGACAGCAAACTTCTTAGGGCCACCAGGCGTTCTTATTGGGTCGTTAAGATTGACCTTCTTACCTTGATGTTCAGCTTCTGTGAGTTCGTGAGGTAATACACCCCACTCGTTTGCCTCTTTTAAATAGTCTCTAAATTTCATCTAACATTCTCTCCACAGACTTTTTAAGTTCTGTTTTCCATGTTCTCTTATATCGTTCTTTATATTTATCTATTGTACCTTCTTCATCTGCCCACTTTTCCACATCTTCCTTACTTATTTGTTTAGTAGTATTTCTATAATTCTTAATGTTTTGACCGGGTGTGAGTTCAAATGCGTGTTTAGCATACTCGATTGTGCCTATTTCATATGACTCTTCAGTTTCTTCGGGTAGTAATTTAATTGATTGAAGAACAGTTTGAAATTCTCTCAATCCAATACCTAGTTTTTGTGCTATGTCAGCCGCTAAGGCAAATTTATCCTTAACGGCAGACATCTTTGATTTAAATGTGTTTATGCCGTGATTTATTTGCTTTCTATCTACGGTCTTTGATCTTATCCAATCGGTTGTACGACCTTTTGGTAATGAAAATTCTAATTCCAACTCCTCGATGAATTGATCAGCTGTTTCATTTTCATTCTCCGATATCTTCGATCTTTCTGCTTTCGTATCCTCATCCAGATCGGCAAGTAATCTATCAAGTTCGTCTGTATCTTCGACCGTTGTTGATTGTAATCCTTCCACGGTTGCGGATGTGAGATTTGATGATTCACTAATTTGTTTAGCTGATTGATTTGTTTGATTGATAGCATTAAGTTTCTCCTTAGTTGATTCTACTAAGTCATATAGCCAAGCTTTCTTGACTTCTTGCTCATCAGTTTCGTACACCACATAGTTCGGTCCACGCCTGATTACCATGCCAGAAGTTCCGTTCTCTATATTCTCGACCATATCACCTATGTTAAAAATTTTATCTTTAATATAGTCCTCTCGTATATCATTATTAAGATAGTCAGCAAATGTTTCAAGGCCTTCTCTAATGCCCATACCTTTTCGTGTAGCATTATAAAGGTCTTTGATATCTTTATCTGACAGCAATCCTTTTACGCCCATTGTAAATGATTTTAAGTCATCATTTTTAGCAGCGTCTCTCATCTTACTTGCACTCATACCTGTAGCACCATCGGCGTCAGGATCTCTATCACCAGCAGATTTAACTTCTATTGTTTTAAAGTTATAATCTTTACCATTATATTTGTCTGCAAGATTTTGAAACTCTTTTATTCTATCACTACCTGCAATCATAACAACCTTACCATACATCTTATCGTATGTCTTTAATATCTCCATGAATGTTCTTTGATTACCACCAGCCGATTTAATGTTTGCACCTTTAAACATCTTTTTCATAAACTTAACTTTAGTGGATTGATCTAATGGATTTTTTCTAGGATCTGAAGAGGCACTAGCAAAAACTTGGTGATTAGCACCTTGTCCTCTAGCGACTTGTTTCACGGTGTTCATAAGTTTTGCGTGCCCTATGGTAGGAGGGTTGAACCTACCGAAGGCAAAAACGATTGTAGAGTCTCTATCTACCGCCTCTCCAACTGATCTAAGTTTCTCGGCTTCTTTGTCCGATAACTTTCGATCATCTCCTATTACCTCTTTAAGTTTGTTTATAAACTCAAAGTAGTAATACTTTTCTAACATTTTGTATATTACATTGTTAGGTAAACTGTTTCTAACACCATACTTTTTAATCTGTTCTGGTGTCATATCTCCTGTGAAGGCGTCTCTTCTTTTATCTAACGAGTCATCTTTGATATCAATTAAATTGTTGATATCATCTTCTAACTCTTTAACTTTGCCTTCTAATTTGCCTTTTAAATTTTCTATATCGTCATCATCTAACTCAATTAACTCTTTGTAGTCAATTAAATCTCTTTTATATTCACCTTTTGCGATATCTATTTTCTGTACCTTTGCCTTAAACTCATCCATGTAATCATCAATATCAAATGGTTTAGACTTCGATCTCTTTTCAAATCTATCGTGTACAATATCATAGACATCATCAGCCATTACATTTGCTTTCTTATAGACTTCTCTATCTACAATCACAAAATAATTAACTGGGTGTACTGTGCCTGGTACATTTTTACCATTCACTTTTCTAACTTCAGCTCTTAGTGTTTCTATCATTTCTTCTTGTTCACTTTCAGGAACATCAAATAGAACATTAATATCTAAGTCAGCGTCTTTTCTGTATCTCTTTGTAAGAATACTACCTATCAATCTATACTTAATTACAGGTGCAATCTTTCTAAATTCTTTTAACTGATCATCAATCATTTTATGAATTGATTTTTTAAGTTTTGGTTCTTCAGTATCATAGTCATCAAAGATTGTTTTTGAATAATCTTTTCTAACTAGATCAATAATAGATTCATTTAAATCTTGTTTTGAAATTTCTAAGAAAGGTAAAACTTTTAATGCAAGTTCATTACCAGCTTCGTGATCACTTCTATAATGAAACCCAGCCTGTATTCTTCCTGTACCTATTTTTTCTGATATCTCTATGAATTGTTTTCTATGTGCTGGGTGTTTTTGAGATAAGTATTCTGCAACTAATCTAGTACCGCAGCTATGACCACTTGGATAAGCAGGCGTTGCCATACTCTCACCATACATAGTATCAAAGTTCATATTTAATGCCTTTGCAACTTGATATGGTCTTGGTCTATTGAAACTGTTTTTATATGTTCTTGTTATTTTCCAAACATCATCTACGATAGCAGTTAGTTCACTTGATTTATATTCTAAATTATTCTCATTTAGATATTCTCTATAATGAAATGTTTCCATAAGATCAGAAACTTTAATAGAGTTCTCATCTTCAAGACTTCTAGATTGTTGAAGGGTTGTAATCTCAACCAATTCTGCTTTAGTTTGTTCACTATCATTTTCAGGTGGTGGTGTTATCTGTATGTTCTGCCAACCATCTTTGAAATGTTTTTGACGATAGTTTTCAACCTTTGTCTTAGATTCATTTAGAGCATCCTCATTGAAGTAAACAAGGTCTTTTAAACCAAAGTTTATACCTTCAGTTAATGTCTTTCTAAAATCAAAAAAATTCTTACCCACGCTTCTCTACCTCTTTTATAATGTCTTTAGATATCTCTTCTGGTTCTTTACCTTCAGCCTTGATCTCTATAAATCTGTTTTTACTTTTTCTAAACTCGTCTAATGCAGGACCAGTTTCTTTCTCATAAACTTTTAATCTATTCTTTATGATCTCTGGTTTGTCATCTTTTCTACCACGAGCAGTCAATCGTCTAATCACTTCTTCATCTGATACATTTAGATACACAACATAGTTATATCCTATATCTTCTTCCCTCATCTTATTTAACTGTTCTATATTTCTAGGGAACCCGTCTAATATATATCCGTTCTCGGTATCGTCTTTTGCAAGTCTAGAAGTTAATGCCTTCATTACTTTGCCAATAGGTACTAGGTCGCCTTTGTCCATAATCTTTGCAACTTCAGGATCTGTTTTCTGTAATTCTCTCATCATATCACCAGTGTAGATATGAGGTATACCGAAGTGTTTAGAAATGAATTTAGAGTAGGTTGATTTACCCGACCCAGGGCCACCTATCATTATAATAGTGACCTTACTCATCGCTTCTAAAAATTGTTTTAAAGTTTTTGGCACTATCCTCACCCCTTGACCCAGTCTTTTGCGGCATTAAAGTTTGCTCTACTAAACTCCATACGATCAACTAATTTAACAGCACCACCACTTTTGATTGCAACATAACCTTCTGGATCAGTTACCTTAAAGCCTGATGGTGTTTTAAGAAATGTTCCTATACTTTGTACACTTCTTAATTTATTTAACAGTAATAACTTTGCACTTTGTAGAGACAGATATGTAGCAACTGCAAAGTATAAACCTTCACTATTACCTTTTATAAATCTTAAACCTGCTTCTTGTATTGCAATATATTTTCTTTTCGAATCTTCTCTCTTAACTTTATCTATTTCAACTTGTAATCTATCTCTATAAAAAGGTGCAAACTGACCAGCAAGTTTTTTTGTATTACTTAAAGATGTACCTTTTCTTATGTAAGAATTAAAATATGCTTTCAACTGCACACCGATAGATAATATACTAGTATCTTTAGCAATTTTATCCATAAAGATTGAACCTTTACCTACTGAGCCTTCAGCCATTTTTAATATGCCATCGAACTTAGACTGTTCACCAGAATCAAACTTGGCACCAGAGGCGTCTTTGTACACAGCGTCATCAAAGAATACTGATCTAACTTTTCTTAAACGAGATACACTCGCACCAAATTTAGCACCTAATGATGAAAATGTTTTACCTGTATATGTTGTGTGGAATATTATACCTAAATTAGCATTAGCAATTCTACTTGCGAGGGGAGTTCCGATAGGTACTGCATATGTAATAGTGTTAGGTGTAAAGACTATATTCTTTTCACCATCTAGAGTAGCAGTTTTAAGTTCGCCCTTAGTAAATAGTAAGTCACCTTGTAAGATACCTTTGATACCTAACTTTCGCAACTCCCTCAAGCAGATTTCTAATTTTTCACCAACAGCCCCACCATGATTTTTTCTGATGTCAGCTGATGTATAGTTAATTTTAGGAGATTTGTTGAATACTGATTTAGTACCAACAAAGAAACGACCGTTATCAGGATTTGTCCCACAGATTATCGCAGGTGCACCATCCCATTTAACAGTTAAACTTGTTCTCTTACCGCCACCTGAAAACATTTGTCTTATAGACTTCAAAAATTGTATGGCGTTTAAAGCGCCACGACTTCCATTATTAATTATCTCATCTTCTAAATGTTCTAAGTGGGTATTTTTAGCCTCTACGAGGTAATCTAAAAAACCTTGCATTATTCGCCTTCTCCATTAATATAATATAGTCAATTATTTACAACATTTGCAATCACAAGCAGAGTCCTCACACATTTCAGGACAATCGTGACCACAATCTTCGCAATACTCGTTATTCATTAATACTATTTATAAGGTTACAGATATGTAAAGTCACCCATAATTCTTGTAGGATAACCATCGCCACCCTGGGTATCTCTTATGTTAAACTTCATTCTATATTTACCTGTTAGTATCTCCATGTCAATTCTTTTACCTTTACCACCCTTACCACCATAATATACTGTACAAGATTTAGGTCTTGAAGCTGTAGTCATATAAGACTTGTTTATCTTAGTAGACTTAACTTCATTACTAAGTTTATGTATCACATGAAATCCATAACCCATACCTGATTGTATAAACTTTTCTAAGTGTGATTTATTAACTTTAGGCCATGTATTGATAACAACCCCGCTACTCAACTTACCATTAAATATCTTACAAAATATAACAGGATCAATACCAAACATCTTTAATAGTTTAAGGCCTGATTGATTTTTTATATTGCCTGTTTTAATTTCAGTAGGTGTTAAGATAGTTTTTATACCTATATTAAAAAATGTAGTAGTGTTGCCTAGTTTTAAACTTAGATAGGCAATATCTTTTCCTTTTGACTTTAGAGTTAAGTCGGTTACAGTTTTACCTATATCTAAACTATTTGTAGGTGAAGATATAAAAGGTCCTGGTGTAAACTTTAAAGGTCTTGCAGTATTTTGAGCACCTTCTTCTACAACTTCTAAATCTTTTAAATCAGTAAAGTTGTAGGTCTTTGCCAAGTGTTGTACTGCCTTATCAATTTGCGGATCTCTAATAACATCACCATTCCAATACGATCTTACTGCCCCAGCAAATATACCTTCGAATAAATTACCTCTGTTATTAACCCCTCTATTACCAGCAGAACCATTACCGAATTTAATTTTAATACTTTTTAGTTTTGCTTCTTTAATAGTTCGTTTTAAATCTAAACTACCTTGTAGTGATCTTGATACATTAACAGTATGTAGTTTAGTAGGATCAATATTGATCGGTGTTGATACTTGTTGAAATTTCTTTCTACAATACTTAAATAAATCATCAATCTCAGCCACTTTGTCTGGATTGTTTTTAAGTGTCTTTAGAATATCTGCCGACTTAGTTGGGAAAAAATTGTATGCCATATTGCTATTTATATAACATTATGGTGTAATTGTCAAGCCTTTACTTTACCTAGTGTGAGAAAGTCAACAATGCCCCCATTGGGTTCCCATTGTTTATGTTTATTGTGATGATTAGTAATTCTATCTGTATCATCTTTAAAGAAGTTCTCGACTATGATAGAGCCAGTAGGTCTTTCAATGCATTGATATACTATCGTCTTACCTTTTTTGACCATAATAGTTTCATAAGATAAACTTATATTATTTCTAGGTGGTCTCTTTTCTCTTCGTTGTCTAGGCATTCTTTCCTCTCATAGCAGATACTAATTTTGATCTATTCTTTTCACCAAGGGCTTTCACCTTTTCATTCCACTCTTCCATTTCTTTGTCTTTTTTCTTTTTGTTTTTCTTTGCCATGCTTTTTCCTTTGCGAAATATAGAGTCATAGTTTGCTACAAACTCTTTTGTTGGTAAATGTATGCCATCTTTGGCCATTATATTTTAAAGTCTGAAAACTTATTAAGTCTTTCAGCAGTTTCTGAATTATCGAATACTGATTTGTCAGGTTCATTCTGTTGGTTAGCGTCTACCATATCGTCTTGAGCCGCCTGTTCTACATCATAGACTCTCATCTTTGATCTATCTACACCCAACATAAACTTACGATTGATTGTCGGGTCGTTGTATCTATTCTTTAATTGTTTAATAAGAAATTGACCTTTCTTCTCTAGTTCTTCACTAGATATAATAGCAAACATAAAATCAGCTGTTGCAGGTAAACCAAAACTTTCTGATGTATCTTCGAGACCTATATCACTAGACCCAAAACCTGTTCTTGTAGTTTGTGTTGCCGAGAAGATAGGTAGGTTATATTCTACAGCAAGACCTCTAAGTTCTTCAGCGATAGACTTAACGATTGTATATGAGTTAGCAGATGACCCTGCCTTGAGTCTAGATGATACACATAGATTCAAATAATCAATATAGATAACATCTGGTTTAAAATCTTTCTTGATTGCAAGTTCATTAAGTAGAATTTTGAAATGACCAGCGTGAGCAGAAGCAGTAGGATATTCTTTGATGATTAATTTACCAGTAGTCTTTTCTTCTAGTTTCTTAATCTTGTCTTGATACATCATCTTCGGTAGTTCAGGTAGATCACTCATAGATACATTCAAAAGATTTGCGTCTATTCTTTCAGCAATTCTTTCTTCAGCCATTTCTAAAGTAATGTACAACACATTCTTACCATTCAATAAGTTTGCAGCTGCAAGGTGTGTCATAAACAAAGTCTTACCGACACCAGTACCTGCAAGAGCGATGTTCAATGTCTTTGTTGGAACACCACCACGAGTAATACGATTCATAAAGTCTAAATCAAATTCGACTCGTTCTTCTTTTGTATGGTAGAAATCATATCGAGCAGTAGCCTCGTCTATGAAGTCATGCCCGATCTTTTGATCGAATGATACTGATAAAGCATTAGATAATAATTCTGGTAAATATTCTGGTGTGTGAGTTTTATCTTTGCCATCAAGTATTTGAATACCATCCATGATAGCATTATGTATGGCACGATCTTTACAAAACTTTTCTGTTGTCTGTACTAACCACTCTTCATTAATATCTTCTTTTTTAAATGTAGATATTGTACTTGTGATACTTTGAAACTCACTATCATTAATATCTTTTCTTGCATTTAATTCAATGGCAAGTGTCTCATTTGTGGGAGATGTATTATACTTATCATAGAAAAGACTAATCTCTCTAAAGATCAACTTCTCTAGTCTGTCATTAAAGTACTCCTCTTTTAGAAAAGGCAAGGCCTTTCTAGCATAAGATTCTGTGTGTATAAGGTGCTTTAATGCTGT
>TARA_R110002074_G_scaffold400203_1_pt1 | contig 36479 bp, 32 predicted proteins | sample TARA_R110002074 | Tara Oceans TARA_R110002074 (sample SAMEA4397215) | marine metagenome | biome: Polar Biome; feature: [MIX] marine epipelagic wind mixed layer (ENVO:01000061); material: water (ENVO:00002006), including particulate matter (ENVO:01000060) such as... | depth 10-100 m | reverse complement strand
CGTTTTTTGCCGATTAGGGGCTTGTGCCACGGTTACCATTGTTGTAAGCAGTTTTTTCTACATTCCAATCATTCCCTTACCTATTTCTTTAACAAATTCCTTAGCAAGTTCAAAAAAGACTTTTTTCAAAATCGGTATTCCTTCCTTTCTACAAAGTGCCCAGAATTTAGAAAGTCCTTTTATTACAGCGTTCTTAGATAGCTCCGTCAAAGTACTTTTTACGGTTTTGGCTTGTTTTATTGGTTCAGATAAATCAATTCCTTCGTTTTTCTCTTCGTATTTTTCGAGATATTTGATTGATGAGTCCAAATATTTGTCAATAAGAATTTGTCTCCTTAAATCAAAAGGTTCTATATCAGCTCCATCATCAACTAATTTATATTCCTCAAAGAATTCACTTGTATAATTTTGAGTTATTGGGTCATCTTCAAAATATTCAGTTTCATTAAAGTCCTTAATAACTGCTGCCCAATTTTTAATATGAGTTAACACATCAGCATATCTTAAAGACGCTGAAATTTCTCCTAATTTGTTTCCGCTTTGTGGTTTATATATAACAGAATAGAAAAAACCACTTTTGTTTTCAGAAAAGGAATTTATTTTAAAGTAAAAATCCGACTCTGTATCCAAATCCTCATACCAAATAAGTCCCTTTGTTGGTTTGACTAATTTTGCAACCTGTGGTGGATTTTTTTTAAGTTGGTTGAGTTGTTTGAGAATTTGAATTGGATATTTTTTCTTCATTGGTGTTTGTATTTCTCAAATTGCTTACAATGTTTATGTATAAGAATAGTTGCGGGTTTGTATGCGAGGATTTTCCAAAGGAAAATCAGACGTTACAAACACGCAACGACCTTTAATTAAGCACTAAACCGCAATTATTTTTATACGGTGTTGCCAATAGTACTTTTCTTAATTCTTAAATTCATATTCATAAGTGTCACTTAAAGTTTTGTCCTTTTGAATAATAATTAAATTCCTAGTTATTAATCTTGTGATTATCAAATATGAAATTGATTGCGCTGTTGCTAAGTCAATTTCTCCAGGCTTAGCAATAAAATCGACAGAACTAACAAGCGTTATCATTGCTTCTACAAATATTGACTTATTATCTGGTTTTCTTTTAACTTCAATTTCTCGAATTCTTTCAATTTCATTTAATCGTGCACGAGGGTTTGGTGTTTTACGTAACCTAAATTGTAGTCTATCATAGTTATGCATTAGAAAATGAATTAAGTCATCTTTTGTAAACTTAATATAGTGTTTCTTCTCACGGAATTCTGTATTTGCATAATCACTTTTATGCCATTGACTAAATAAAATAAACATTTGATTTTGGACAGATTCTAGTTTGTAACTGTCTTTTATATCTTTATCTTTATTTTCTACTTTCTTTATCTTAAGCCATAGCATTCCGGAAATTAGTAATGTTAAAATCCAAAAAATGGTAAACTCATTATGATGTTCGTATAAAACTGATAGTATTGGGTGGTCTTTAACAATCGCAGGGAAAGACCATAAAGCTGTAATTGCCATTGTAATTGCAATTCCACTTATTTTTAAACCTGAGTTCTTTTTTACAAAACTTTGAACACTTGAAGAAAGAATAGTTTCTAATTCAGAGTCTTTTACCTTTACTTGTTCTTCAGAGGATTCCTCTTTTTGAAATTTAGCTAATTTATTTATTGCTGAAGTTAAGTTGTTTAAGTCTGTCTTGGAAACAGATAAAGAATTGCTTGTTTGATTTTTTATGAATTCTAAAGCTGAGTGAATTTCCTGATATTTAATTTTATCTTCTTCGCTTTTAAAAACCCCACCATTTTCGTCTGGATGTACTTTTTTAATGCGCTTCTTAAGTCTTTTTTTTATAGTATTTAAGTCCAAAGATTCATAATCAAAATGTTCTATTATATCGTCTACAGAATTAAATTTCATAATGTGTTTCGTATTATTGGCAACAATTGGCTAAACATACCTTGGTACGTTTATTTCTTTTTTAGCATGACTTCTATAATTCTTCTCAAGGACAGTACATTTTACATTACTCCACCTCCTTCATCAAAACCTCAATAGATTTCTCTAATTGTTCATCAATACCTTTAGCAATAACCTCAGGTTGATTTTTAATCAAAATTTCTGGGTTGGTTTCATTGTTTTCCATCCACTCGCCTGCTTTATTTTTTGCGCTTACTGGTACTACGCCCCAACGGCCACCGTTTGGCAAACTCTCCCAACCAGCCCAACTACAGGTACCAGGTACAGGCATACCCACTGTTTTACCGATTTTTAAATCTACATAACCACTAGCGAAACAAGAACCATCACTGTACATCGATTCATTGAACATGGCCAAGGTTGGCTTTGTCCATCTTGAGGTTGGTTCACCACCAACTACCCTAGCCTCTGTTTCATACGATAGAAAAGGCACACCGGTAAAGAACATTGCTAAATCAGCCACCAAGTCACCCCCACCATTAAAACGGGTATCTACAATTACTCCTTTTTTATCATTGAATTTACCCAACATTTCTTCATAAATAGTACGGTAAGGTCCGTCGCTCATACCAGGTATATGTACATAGCCTAAAGTTCCATTACTCTTTGCCAAAACCTCCTTTTCATTATTCTTCACCCAACGGTCATATAACAAACTGCCTTCGTCCCTTAGAGAAATAGGCTTTACAGTAATTTGCTTTCGCTTACCGTTTTCATCTATTATATCAAGCAAGGTAAAATCACCTTCTATACGGTTTAAAAAGAAGGCAGCATCCATAGTACTACCAATCGCAATTCCGTTTATTTTTTCAATAATCGCTCCTGGTTTTATATTGAATCCTGATTTATCTAAAGGTCCGCCTTTAATGACTTCTGTAATTTTTAATCCGTCGCCTTTATGTGCATAATCAAAAAACACCCCTAATGAAGCTGTTTTATCACCATTGTCAATATTATCTGAAAACCGCCCAGCTGCATGACTCACATTTAATTCACCTAGCATTTCAGATATCATTTCAGCAAATTCATAGTCGTTACCTATGTGCGGTAAATACTTTTCGTACTCGGTACGCATGTTTTTCCAATCGATGCCGTGAAAGGTAGAGGTGTAGAAAATGCCATTGGTACGTAACCAAATATGATCGAACATATACTTACGCTCTGCATCGGCATCTAATACCATTTCTGAATTTAATTTTACAGGCTCTGTTTTTGCAGCTGTTAGATCAACCTTGGCTATTTTTCCATCCGCTAAAAGAAAGAGATTTTCCTTTTTAGTATCCCACTGTAAACTACCTGATTTTGCATCAAGGGAAATTAACATTTTGGTACTCTTGGTACGTATTTCGGTTTCCCATAAATTAAGGTTTTTCTCAAAACGTGTTAGGTAGTACAATTTTTCTCCGTCTTTCGAAAGAACAGCATCGGCAAGTAATGAGGAGTGGATGGTTATACGAGATTTTCTACGTTCTACATCTTCTAAATCAAACTTCAATGTTTTTACCTCGGTTTCTTTCTTTTTGTCGTCTTTCTTCTTTTTATCATCAGATTTTGCTTCATCCTTTTTCTCCTTGGCGGCATCCTCAATCATTTTCAATAAATCGTATTCGGCTTTTGAGTTATTGAATTTATCCCAAGAATCTTGATTCAAGAACATGCTATACACATCTAATTCTGAGCGTCCGCTAGTGGCATAACTTTTTAATCCGTCTCGATTTGAATAATATAGAATTTGATTGCCTTCATTTACCCATTTTGCAGAACCATCATAATAACCACTTTGCGTAAGGTTCTTACGTTGATTTCCATCTTTTGAAATCAGCAATACCTCTGAATTACTTAATGAAATACGCCAATCGACAAGTAACCATTTACTATCTGGACTCCATTGAAAATACTGATCACCATCTTGCATATGAATAAGCTCATCTGGCGTTAATAAGGTGGTAATTTCTTTGGTTTTAAGATTCTTTACTTTTAGCGTTCTTCTGCCTTCTATGTAAGCAATATACGTGCTATCTGGTGAGAATTCTGGTAGGTATATATCTTCTTTTGAGGTTACTAAGGTATCTTCTTTAAACACCGTTGCTGCAAAGAAATACGGTTCTTGCGAACGTAATTTTGAGGACTTGAAAATAGACCATTTACCATTTCGCTCACTAGCATAAGCAACCCCTTTACCGTCGGGCATGAACTTTACAAAACGTTCTTGTTCTGGTGTATTTGTAATACGTTTCGTTAATGAACCATCGATAGAGGTAACGAAAACTTCTCCTCTACTAATGAAAGCAATTTCTTTACCATTAGGAGCTATATCCATTTCACGAACTCCACCATTTACGGAGATATATTCTATAGCATTACTATCTTCTTGTGTTCTGATAATAATAGTTACTTTCTTAGCTTCTTCACCAGCCTTAAGTGTATAAATTTCACCATCGTAGCCAAAAGCCATCTTATCATTCCCGATACTCAATGAACGTACCGGATGGGTATTAAAATTAGTAAGAGTCTTACTTTGAGACCCGCCATTTAATGCCATTGAGAAGACATTAAATGAACCCTCTTGCTCGCTTAAGTAATACATAGTACTACCATCTTTTGAAAATACCGGATTACGGTCTTCGCCTTTAAAATCAGTTAGTTTACTATGTTTACCCGTTGAAGGTTCATAGATCCATATATCTCTTGTAATGGCAGAAGTATGGTGCTTTCTAAACGCATCTTCGTATCCTTTTTTGTCGTGGTACACCATTTTAGATCCATCGCTATTCACTTGTACATCTTCTGCCGGTACGGTCAACACTTGATATACCCGACCACCTTGTATTGGAACCCTATATAATTCTGGTTGAGAACCCGTTGGGTATTGTCTATGTGCAACGGCATCTAATCGTGTTGCTCCAAAAAGAACGGTAGTATCATCAGCAGAAAAACTAAAAGGAATTTCATCATTACTATGATAGGTTAGCCGTGTGGCTGGTCCGCCTTGGGCATCCATTATGTAGACATCAAAATTGCCATATCTGTTAGAGGAGAATGCTAATTGCTTTCCATTTTTGCTCCATACTGGTGCATAATCATGTGCAGAATGAAAGGTTAACTGTTTTGCCATGCCACCTTCTGCAACCACAGAAAAAAGGTTTCCTTTATAGGTGAATGCAATAGTTTGGCCGTCTGGAGATATTGATGGGTAACGTGCCCATTTCGGATTTGTTTGTGCGGTACCGATAAAAGTTAGGCATACCGTTAAAACGGCAAAAAACGAATATTTCATAAGCTTATTTAGTTGGTATTTAGTCGTAACGAAAGATAATGATTTGATTTGTCTACTACAATGAATGTATGACCAATGGTCTCCGTTTTTATATACTTTGCAAAATCTCACTAAATCTATTTAATTTTACTAGTGTACAAACATCAATTTATCTTGAAGGAAGAAGAAAACTATTGGACACAACGCTATAAGGAACAACAAACAGGTTGGGATATTGGATACCCCTCAACACCCATTAAAGAATATGTTGACCAATTGACAGACAAGTCTATTGAAATTCTGATACCAGGAGCTGGTAATGCCTATGAGGCGGAATACCTGTGGAAGAAAGGATTTAAAAATGTGCACATTCTAGACATTTCTGATGCTCCATTAAAACAGTTCAAAAAACGGAATCCAGATTTTCCGAATTCACAAATCCACCAAGCTGATTTTTTTGATTTTAAAGGCCAGTATGACCTCATCATAGAGCAGACCTTTTTCTGTTCTTTAGTACCCTCTGATAAAAACAGAAATGCCTATGCAAAACATATGGCCGAGCTTCTAAAACCTTCTGGTAAATTAGTGGGTGTTTGGTTCGATATTCCATTAGCTGATGATATAAAAAAACGTCCTTTTGGAGGTGATAAAAATCTATATATCAGTTACTTATCTCCCTTCTTAAAAATAATCACTTTCGATCCCTGCCATAATTCTATTGCTCCAAGACAAGGCAGTGAATTGTTTGGTATTTTTGAGAATAATTAGATAAGTAATCATAAACCTAATTAAGGTTTAAGTGGTCTTGCCTCTACCCCTTCATTTGTAATTTGAATAGGTTTTATTGAACCGTCATTTCTAAATTCAATTTTATCCATACAAGTTACTCGATGATCTCTACCTTCATTGGGTATTGGTCTTCTATGATACACCATAATCCATTCATCAGTATTGGGAATATTAATCACAGAATGGTGACCCGCACCCGTAGCAATTTCGGGGTCAGATTCCAAAATAGTTCCCATTCGTTTATAAGGTCCTGAAATATTATCGGCCATTGCGTAAGCTACTTTATACGAATTGTCTGTCCAATTTCCTTCTGACCACATAAAATAATAAGTACCATTTCTTAAAAATACAAAAGGCCCTTCTACATAACCTTCGGGGGTAATCTCCTTAAATAAAAAGCCATCTTTCCAAGGTGTAATTCCGGTAAAATCGGCATTTAACTTGCCTAAATTACAATGGCCCCAACCACCATAAAATAAATAAAAGGTACCATCAATATCCTTAAAAACAAATTGGTCTATTGGTTGAGCATCATTGTAAAAATCTGCTATTAAAGGTTTGCCCAAATAATCTTTAAAAGGGCCTTTAGGCGTATCTGCCACCGCAATACCTATTCCGCCATAATGATTAATATCATTTTTAGGGTCATACGAATCTCGGCCAGGGCGTTGAATATCATTCGCTCCAAAAAACAAGTAGTAGTTGTCGTCTTTTTCAATGATAGATGGTGCCCATAATGCCTGGCGCAACCATTTTATATTTGTAGTATCTAAAATGCGTTCATGCTTGGTCCAATTAAGCAAATCGGGACTAGAAAAAGCATCAAAAAATAGTTGCTTTTCGTATGCATCTGAATATGTGGGGTACACCCAATACGTATCACCAAACACCACCGCCTCAGGATCTGCATACCATCCATTAAATATGGGGTTGCCAGATGTCTCCAATACTTTTGCCACAGACGGTGTCTTTTTCACCGTTTTACAAGAAACTAAGACAAATCCAAACAACAACAATCCAATACTATAGGCTTTAAAGCTCATAATTCATTCATTTTCCCAAAGTAAAGTAATATTCTCCACATATAGTTTAAGCTGTTATTAATTCTAAAACGTAAGCCTAGATGAACTAAGGTGTACTAATTATATTTCATTAATGCTATATTACTTTTGTATGCTCGTCTTAACACCGATTTAAGAAATCGACCCAACCTTTTCTATTATATTTAGGCACGTAACTAACAAACCACAAAATGACTAGAAGTTTACTCTCCCTATTGGTGCTTTTCGCATCATTTTTCGTGACAGCTCAAGAATTTAAAATGGACCTAGTACAGGACATGAAACCCCGTAATATTGGCCCTGGTGGTATGAGTGGCCGTGTCACTTCTATTGATGTTGTCAATGACAATCCTGATATTATGTATGTTGGTACCGCGTCTGGTGGATTATGGAAATCTACCTCTGGGGGTATTAAATGGGCTCCCATTTTCGATAAAGAAGTTACCGCATCTATCGGTGCCGTTGCTATTCAACAAAATAATCCTTCTGTTATTTGGGTAGGTACAGGTGAAGGAAATCCGAGAAATAGCTTAAATGGCGGTTACGGCGTTTATAAATCTCTCGATGGTGGAAAGACATGGAAATCGATGGGTCTAGAAAATACTAGACACATTCATAGAATAAAAATAGATCCTATGAATCCGAATACGGTTTATGTGGGCGCAATTGGTTCTCCTTGGGGTGAACACCCAGAACGCGGAGTTTTTAAAACAACCGATGGTGGCGAAACTTGGGAGAAAGTACTTTTTGTAAATAATAAAACTGGGGTTGCCGATTTAATTATGGACCCTACCAACCCAAATAAATTAATTGCCGCCATGTGGGAACATAAGCGTGAGCCTTGGTTCTTTAAATCTGGTGGTTCTGGCAGTGGTTTATATATGACCCATGACGGTGGTAAAAATTGGAAAAAACTAAGCGAGGAAGATGGTTTACCTAAAGGAGATTTAGGTAGAATTGGTGTTGCTATTGCGCCTGGAAAACCAAATGTTGTTTATGCTTTGGTTGAGGCAAAAAAGAATGCACTCTACAAATCTGAAGATGGGGGTTTTAAATGGAAAAAAATTAATGATAAAGGTGATATCGGTAATAGACCTTTTTACTATTCTGAAATCTACGTAGATCCTGAAAATGAGAATAGAGTTTTCTCTGTATTTACCTACGTGAATGTTTCCCAAGATGGAGGTAAGAATTTTCAAGAACTTATGCCTGCCTATGGTGTTGACAACGGCGTTCACCCAGATCACCATGCATTTTGGATTCACCCCAACAATGGTCAATTTATGATGGATGGTAATGATGGCGGACTAAATATCTCTAAGGATGGAGGAAAAACTTGGCGATTTGTTGGCAATTTGCCTGTTGCTCAATTCTATCATATTGCTACGGATAATGAATATCCATACAATGTATATGGCGGTATGCAAGACAATGGTTCTTGGAGAGGCCCGGCTTATGTATGGAAAGCACAAGGTATTCGTAATAGTTATTGGCAAGAAATAAGTTTCGGTGATGGGTTTGATGTAGTACCCGACCCTGTAGATTCTAGATATGGCTATACAATGAGCCAACAAGGATATGTACAGCGTTTTGACTATGTTACTGGCGATAATTATATCGTTCGCCCTACTCCACCAGATGCGACGACAGAACTTCGTTATAACTGGAATTCGGCAATTAGTCAAGACCCTTTTGATACTAGTACTATTTATTTCGGTAGTCAATTCGTGCATAAAAGTTCTGATAAAGGTTTAACATGGAAGGTGATTTCTCCTGATTTGACTACCAACGACCCAGAAAAGCAGAAACAAAGTGAAAGTGGCGGTTTATCGATGGATGCTACTGGTGCTGAAAACCATACGACCATATTAGTTATCGAGCCATCTGCAGTTGAAAAAGATATGCTTTGGACAGGTTCTGATGATGGGCGTGTTCACTACACTCAAAATGGCGGTCAAACTTGGACAGAAGTAACTGGTACTATTAAAGGTCTACCAAAAGGAAGCTGGATTCCGCAGATTAAAGCATCTACTAGAAATAAAGGAGAAGCACTATTAATCGCAAATGATTACAGAAGATTCAATTACACGCCTTATGCTTACCGTACAAAAGATTACGGTAAAACATGGACCAGAATTGTTGACGCCAATGATGTAAAGAGTTATGCACTATCAATTATCGAAGATCCTGAAAATCCGAATTTGATGTTTTTAGGTACTGATGACGGATTATATATTTCTTTCAATGCAGGGGAAAAATGGCAAAAATGGACGGAAGGTTTCCCAACGGTATCCACTAAAGATTTAGCTATTCACCCAAGAGAGCACGATTTAGTAATTGGAACGTTTGGTAGAGCTGCGTGGGTATTAGACGATATTCGTCCGTTGCGCGCATTAGCTTCTGATAAAACTCTTTTGAATAAGGAAATAGCGTTATTTACTCCGCCCACTGCATATCAAGCGTTTTATCAACAACCTACCGGTAGTCGTTTTGGTGGTGATGGTTTATACCAAGGTGAGAACAAAAAGCCAGGCGCTATGATTACCTATTACTTAAAAGAAGGGAAGAAAGAGGCCGAAGGAAAAAAAGATGAAGAAAAAGAGATGGCTTCGCAAACAAACCAAGATGAAGACCAGGCTGAGGTTGAGGGTGTGGAAAAAGATGATTCATCAACTTCTGAACCAACAGAAATGACCGGCATACAAAAGAAAGATTCTGTTCAATTTGATTTTTATGACGGTCAGCGATTGATACGTTCTTTAAAATACAAGACGCCAGAGAAAGCTGGTTTTCATAGAATTTTCTGGGGAATGGATGAAAAAGGTGCTGATAGACCTTCAAGAAAAGTTCAGACGAAAAAGAATGAATCTAGTGGACTAGAAGTTAAACCTGGTACGTATACCATTAAAATGCTTTATGGTGATTTGGTAGAGGAAGCTCAAATTACCGTGAAATCTGACCCACGATTAGAAGTATCTACAGCAGGTATAAACGAAGCGTATACAAACGGTAAGGTATTAGAATCGTATATGCAGAAATCTGCTGATGCGGTAAAGCAATTGGCACAAAGTAAAGAAGTGGCCGAAAGCTATCAAAAGGAATTGAAAAAGATGGACGAGAAGAAGTTCAAAGACCAAATTGATGCATCAAAAAATATCGTAAAGCAAATAGATTCTGTTACAGCCTTGTATTTAGGTAAGGTAGATAAACGCCAAGGCATTACACGTAATAAAGAGATGACCGTTATGCAACGCTTGCAAATTGCTCGTGGATATGTTGGTTCACGTAAGACTGGTATGACTAGTACAGAAAAGCAATTAATGCAGTTTGCTAAAGATGAATTAGAATCGGCTTTGAAGAAAACTAATACATTTTTCTCTACCGAATGGAGCGATTATAAAGGTAAAATGGAAAGCTTAGAACTTTCACCGTTTAAAGAGACGAAAGTTTTTAATTTAAATTAATACACAAGACAGATAATGAGGAACCTTATTTTCTTAGTACTACTATTATCAACAATTCTAAATTCAAATGCTCAAAATGAAATTACTGGTGAAGATGAATTAGGTAGCTGGTTTATGTATTTTGGCACGAATAAAATAGCCGATAAGTGGAGCTTACATACCGAGGCACAATTTCGATATTATGAAACCGCGTCTAATTTTAATCAGCTTTTACTTAGAACTGGTGTTAACTATCACATTAACCCAGATGCTATTGCTACATTAGGTTATGGTTTTATTGAAACCGACCCTAGTTTTACGGAGTATGATATTTTTGCAAGCGATATTCTAATTTCTAATAATTCAATTTCAGAGCACCGACTTTTTGAACAGTTTTTATTGAAGAATAAAGTCTGGGAATTTAAATTTGAACATCGATATAGACTAGAACAACGCTTTGTGCAAAATAATTATTCTGGTGTCAGTAATACATTACACCGAGCTAGATATAGACTGCAAATGACGGTTCCTTTAACAGATATTTTCTTTTTAAACTTTTACGATGAACTATTTATCAATCTTCAAAATGAAGCTTTTGGCCAAAATCGTTTGTATGCGGCTGTAGGTGTTAATGTAACCGAGAACTTAAGTATGCAATTTGGGTATCTGAAAAATCATTTTAAAGAAACTGATTATGACCGCTTACAATTAGGTGTTTTTTTTAATACCGATTTGAGAACAGTATTTAAGAAGAAAGAAAAATTAAATTAAATATATAGTGCTTATCACTTTACAATCTTAAGGCAATTAAAAAAACTTTTAACCCAATTATATATAAAATATTAATTCTCGAAATGTTAAAATCTGCAGAAAATGAGCAAAGATTATAGTTTATAATATGTAACTTTATGCTTTAACCTAAAACATGAACATATGAAAATATTAAAGTTTAATTTGATGCTTTTGGCAATTATTGCTGTGGTTAGTTGCAAAGAAGCAAAAAAAGAGGCAGACAAAGTAGATGGCGAAATGGATACGGAAATGGAAAAAGTAGCAGAAGAACTTACTACTAACCGTATCTCTATGCTTATGGAACCTAAAAGTGACAGTAATGTATCTGGTGAAGTAAGTTTTGTTGAGAAAGATGGCATAGTTACAATGAACGCTATGTTTTCTGGACTTACCGAAGGTGAGCATGCTATACATATTCACCAAACTGCAGATTGCACTGCCGCTGATGGTTCTTCAACTGGTGGGCATTGGAATCCAACCAATGAACCACATGGTAAATGGGGTGATGCAAAAGGATACCACAAAGGGGATATCGGTAATTTTACTGCAGGATCTAATGGAGAAGGTATGGTTGAATTTTCGACTGACCAATGGTGTATTGGCTGTGATGATGAAAACAAAAATATAGTTGGAAAAGGTCTTATCGTACACCAAGGTACCGATGATTTCACTTCACAACCAAGTGGAGCTGCAGGTGCACGTATTAGTTGTGCTGGTTTAATTCAATAGGATTAATAATAAATTTTATAAAAGCTGTTCTAAGAACAGCTTTTATTATTTTTAGCTGACTATAAAATTTCCATATGCAATTAGACCTATTGGTTGAACAATTCAAAAAAAAAGACCCTTCAGCTTTCGAAAAGTTACATGGCATGTATGCCGATAACATTTGTGGGGTTATTAATACCATTGTGAAAAATGATGGTATTGCCCAAGAAATCTGTCAAGACGTATTCATAAAAATTTGGAATAATTCTGAAAGCTATAACTCATCTAAAGGAAGATTTTTTACATGGATTCTAAATATCGCCAGAAATGCCGCTATCGACGAAATACGCAGTAGGTCGTATAAAAATGAAAAAAAGAACCTTTCCGCAGATTACTTCGTAGGTATTTTACAGAACAAAGAAGATGATGATTCGGTTGTAGATACTAAAGGTTTGAGAAATCTTGTAAAGAATCTAAAAGAAAAATGTGTTCAAATTATAGAACTATTATATTTTAGAGGTTACACTCAAAAAGATGCTGCAGAAGAATTGGCTATTCCGATAGGAACGGTGAAAACACGTAATAGAAGTTGCATTTCCCAATTAAGGGAGAATATGGAAAGTAAGTAGCATGAATGTACAAAAATACATAGCATCAGGAATTTTAGATCTCTATATAGCTGGTATACTTTCAGAAAAAGAAAATCTGGAAATAGCTACCTATGCAAAAGAGTATCCAGAAATTCAAAAAGAAATTATAGCTATAGAAGCGTCTATTTTGGCGTTGTCTAAGAAAGCATCTCCAGGTTTGAAGTATTCCTTTACATCTATCATGGAGAGAATCAATAATGAAGTAAAAGTCATTTCTATGACTAGCAAAAGTGGTACGCCGATTTCAACTTATGTTGGTTGGGCAGCCTCTATCCTACTAGCAATAGGTATGTTCTGGATGTATCAGCAGAATCAGGAACTGAAATCTGATATTCAAGTTGTAGAACAACAAAATAACACTTTAGAGCAGCAAATAGCAGACAGCGATTCTACTTTAGAAGACACAAAAAATCTTTTAAATACTCTTAGAGATAAAAATATAAGTGTTATTTCATTAGGTGGCCAAGACATTTCACCTACTTCTTATGCTAAAGCATATTGGAATAAAGAGAACAAAAAAGTTTTTATAGATGCTAAAGGTCTACCAGAACCCCCAGATGGTTTTGTATACCAAGTATGGTCTTTAAAACTTTCACCACTTACCCCTACCAGTATGGGTCTACTTGAGAATTTTGAGATGGATGAAAACAAAATATTCGCCCTTAACAACCCTAATGAATCTGAGGCATTTGGTATAACATTAGAACCCGCAGGTGGTAGTAAGTCTCCTAATTTAGAACAGTTGTATACTCTTGGTGTAGTTTCAGCTTCTTAAAGAAATACATATTTATCACTTAAATGGGTAGTTTTTAAATAAACTGCCCATTTTTTTTACTATTTTTCGACTATGGATTTAAAGAAACTTTTCGGAACCGTTTTAACCTTACTTGGTATTGGCGGACTTGTTTACGCGGCAATTTTATTTGGAAATAGTGCTGGAACTACTAAACAGCTAATTGTGTACGGAGTACTTGGCGCTATCTTTTTCTTTTCGGGTATTGGTCTTATTCGAACTACGAGTAAAGGTTCTTAGAACTTTTAAAATGACTAGAGGTCCTTTTTTACTTTATGCAGACTTAGGCTTTTCACCAACCATTTTGGTAAAGTCTTATGAGGGTTTCTATTCTTAAGGTTTAGAAACAAACCTAGAGATTTTAGAATAGGCACTTTATGCGTTTCTACCAACTCTATTAAAGTACCATCGGGATCTTCAACATAACTGAAATGACCAGCTGCATCGCCCATATCAAAACTATTAGAACTATCTACTGTAAATGAATGGTTTATCTGTCTTGCCTTTTCCCTAATACTAGCCATGCCATAGATATCAAAGCAAAGATGAATATAACCTAAATCGCCCCAAAGTCTGTCTTTAAATATTTTTACAGGAATGCTATCTAAAAGTTGAATTAATTCTATTTGAGAAGGTCCAAGTAAATCTCCAAAACCTCCAATATGTTTACGTTCTTGCTTTAAGATTACCCTTCTAAATCGATTATTAGAATTTTGGCTTATTGTTTCAATACCGTCGTAAAGAATAATAGAATAATCTAACATCTTCTTATAAAAATTTAAAGAAGTTTCCATGTTACTTACCCCAATGACCGCTCCCATTACTCCGCCATTTTTAGAAGTTTGAGTAGAAAAATGATAATTATCTTCTACCATTTGCACCTTGTTACCAAAAGGGTCATCAAAATAAAAGCTTGATGCATACTTATCTACAGTTATAATTTGAGATAAACTAGCAACCTTCAACTGTTTTAAATATTCATGTATTTCAAAGAGGTTTTCACATCTAATTTTCATAGCATAAATACCTAAATCACCGAACTTGATTGGTACTTTAGGTGAAGAGGGAATTCGGTCTTTAAACTGCCAAATTTCTAATCCGCCGCCACCAACCATATTTAAAGATAAGTACGCATCACGCCTTTCTGCATTTCCGTTGGTATATCTAGTCATCAACTTAGCAACAGCCTCATCCTTAAATAGTAACACATTAAAACCTAAATGTTTTCTATACCAGTTAAATACACTTTTGGTATCAAGTACTCCAATTCCAATTTGCTGAATTCCATTAATAATTTCAACCATTGTATGGAGTTCGTATCAATTTGTTATGTAAGTTTTTCAACTTATCGCCAGGATATCCCAGCTTAAAAAGAGAGACCAAAAGGAAGTTAGAAAGATTTACTCTCAAATACGAATTATATTCATACTTGCGAGCCGATACAATTAAATCATTATTCACAATAGTATAAGGTACTTTAAGTTTTTTCATTTTGGAAAAAAACTCGAAATCTTCCATAAGTGCTTGCTTTTCATTAAACGTTCCTAATTTTCTAAAAACATCTTTTTTAATAAAAAGACACTGGTCACCACCCCCGGTAAAAAAACCATCTTTAGACGTAAACGAAGAATTTACACGTAAATACCAGTAATCTTTATCGAAACGATACGAGAAAAAGCCAGCATCAAATTCTGTTCTTAAACTTTTTTGAATATCATCAATAAAATCTTGTGGCGGTACTACATCGGCATGTAAAAACACTAATATATCGCCTTTAGCAATTTTAGATGCCTCATTCATTTGCGCTGCCCTACCTTTAGTACTGCAATAAAGTAATTGAACCTTATTTATATGTGATAGCCCCTGTGTATTATCAGTAGTTGTTGGGGATACCGCTACAATAATTTCAGTAAGTTTCACATGCCCCAAAAAACCTGCATCGCTAAAGAGACGTTGCAAATTATCAAATTCGTTATGTGCTGGTATTATTATGCTTATCATAGTAAAAACTAGGGCGTAGTTGGTAAAAAAATACAACTCTTAAATATTATAGCTTTACAACTTACCTACGCAAATTGATGAAAAAAGTTTTAAAACAGGCATTTAAATTTATAAAAGGTTTGTGTAAATAATTTAATTCTATTTCGACAAAGCCTTTATGAACCATTTCATTATAATTACGTACATAAGGGTAACTTAAACTAATACTATGAAACTTAAATTATATTTTCTTGCTACTTTATTTGCTTTGTCTTGTACCGCAAAAACAAATCTACAGGCACAAGCAGAAACTGATGTCAAAATAGATTTCAATGAGTTATCTGAATCGTTTTTACAACGAATAAAGAACAATGAAGATACACAAGACCTACAAGATGCATTAGCAAAAGTCTCTATTGATGAATTAGACAATGCCCTAGATACCAATGATAAACGTTTGGCCTTTTGGATTAATATTTACAACGCATACATACAAGTAATTCTTCAAAAGAATCCTGAATTGTACGATGATCGAGGTAGCTTTTTTAAAATGGAGCAAATTACAATAGCAGGTGAAACTGTTTCATTTGCAAAAATAGAACATGGTATCATTAGAAAATCGCAATGGGAATATGGTTTAGGTTATATAAGAAAATGGTTTCCGAATAAATTTGAGCGAAAATTGCGAGTAAACAAACCTGTTTTCAATGTACATTTTGCCCTTAATTGCGGAGCTAAAGATTGTCCACCTGTAGCTATTTATGAATGGGAACGATTACAAGAACAATTCAGCAAAGGCACTAAAACCTATCTTGAGCGTACAACAAAATATAAAGCCGATACAAAAGAAGTCACAGTTACATCTTTGTTTAGCTGGTTTAGAGGTGATTTTGGTGGAAAAAGCGGAGTCAAGAAAATTTTAAAAAATAATGGTCTTATCCCTTCTACGAAAGACATTGATATAAATTATGGGAATTACGATTGGACTTTAGACCTTGATAATTTCATTGATTTATAAAAAAGTTTAGGGGTTAATTCACTTCTAATCTACATGGGTGTAATTAGAATAATGACCTGCGACTTCTATTTGTAATCTTTTGACTGTAAATACTCATGAGAGTGGTAAATTTACATCTGAAATAAATAAATAGATTTCGCTCCGGTTTATGAAGGCCAACTTGGGTTCCCTCAAAAAAATATGCATTGTTGTTTTCATTCTTTTAGGTGTGCTTTCAGCTACTAAATTGGATGAATTGAAATTTTCATTTGATTTCAGTCAATTTTTTCCAGAGGAAGACCCAGACTTAGCATTTTATGATTCGTTTGTTGAAGAGTTTGGAACCGATGATAATTTTTTACTCATCGCAGTAGCGAATAAACCAGATGTTTTTCAGCAAGAGTTTCTCCATAAATTTCAAGCATTTTCTCAGGAAAGCAAGAGTTTTGAGCATGTGTTAGAAAGTAATTCTTTAACTACACTCTCCTACCCCTTAAAAACTTCTTTTGGCTACACTACGTTGCCAATTGTTCATATAAATGATGCTCTTCAATACCAGAAAGATTGGCATAAAATTCAAGAAGATTCTCTATTTATCAATGTACTTATAGACGAAAAGAAAGAATCTTTAGTATTAGCCTTACAGACCACAGATAACTTAGATTATAAGCAGTCTGAAGTATTATTAAATACCATACGAACTTCTTTAAAAAGTCATGATTTAACTAATTATCACATACTAGGAAGGGCCTTTTTTTACGAAGCCATAGTAGAAATGCAAAGAAGCGAAGTACTAACTACTACTATAGCTGCTTCTATATTAGTTTTCATAATTCTTCTATTAGTGTACAGGAGTTTACCTGTAGTTTTGATTTCAGTTTTTTCAATAGCTATGTCGTTATTACTTTTTATGGGCTTGTTAGCTGCCTTAGGAAAAGAATTGAATGCCATGGCCGCATTTTACCCAGTGTTAATGCTCATTGTAGGAACTTCAGATGTTATTCATCTCACCGATAGTTATATTCGAAAATTGCAAAGTGGTAGTTCTAGATATACCTCAATTATTTCTTCACTTAAAGAAGTTGGCATGACTACCCTACTTACTTCTATTACCACTGCCGTTGGTTTTGTAACTCTTCTATCTTCTAGACTCGTAAGTATTCAAGAATTTGGAATAAATGCCGCAATTGGGGTTCTAGTAGCCTATACTACTGTTATTTTACTGACTAGTTCTCTTTTGATAAGTCTTCCAGAGAAAAAACTAATTGGACGTAAAAGTATTTCTGAAAATTGGGTCAACTATCTTTTAAAAGTAAATACGTTTACAAAAAACTACCCTAATTCTATTATTTGGGGTACTGTGGTTTTTACGTTTTTCTGTTTTCTTGGAATTTATCTAATAAAAACTAACCACGAATTTAAACAGACACTACCCGCAAAGAGTGAAATTGCTATCGATTTCGACTATTTTCAAAATAACTACGCCGGCTTCAGACCTTTAGAGATAGCGGTAATGAGCAGCGATGGCCATAAGGTTACTGATTTTGAGATTGCCCAGGAAATTGAAAAACTCCTTACCTATATAAAAACATTTAAAGTTATAGGGAATATACAATCAGCCAATCTGCCTTATAAAATAATCAACAAAGCCAATAATTTAAATAGCGCTGCTTTTTTTACCTTACCAGATGATAAAGCAACATTTATAAAATATCAAAAAGATACACGTAAACTAGCTCGAAAACAATTGGCTCGTTTTATCAATGGTGACGAAACCATTGCACGTATCAATGGAAAATTACAAGATGTAGGTACTGATAGCTTAAAGATTGTCTATAACAGTATTGACCAATTTGCAAAAACTAAACTAGATACCTCTCTTGTAACGGTTAAAGTGACCGGTAAAAGTATATTGCTAGACAAAAACTCAGAATATATTAGAAGTAGTTTGTTAGAAGGTCTATTATATGGTCTATTGCTAATAGGAGTTATTATGGCTTTTGTTTTTCGAGATATTAAAATCTTTCTAATATCTCTTGTACCTAATGTATTACCTATGTTATTTGCAGGAGCAATTTTAGGATTTTTGGGTATACCCTTAGAAGCTTCATTATCTGTAGTATTCGCAATCGTATTCGGTATTGCAGTTGACGACACAATACATTTTTTAGGAAAGTATAAATTAAGTATTACTCAAGGCTTGGATAAGGAGGCGGCACTTGAAAAAACTTTCGCTCAAACCGGTAGAGCCTTGGTCATCACCTCTATTATTCTATTTTTTGGATTTATGGTCATGCTATTTTCTATACACCAACCTAGCATAACAATAGGCTTGATTATAAGTGTAACCTTAGTAACAGCTTTAATACTAGACTTGCTATTACTACCAGTACTGCTTAGAAAATTGATTTAAATAGAACTATTCGTTCTGTGGAGTGTTCTTTGTAGTGATCTATAAGCAAAAACTGCTTTACCAACTAATAAAATCATTAAGCTAATCCATAATGTAAAGAGTAGGTATTCCATAACACTAATTAGTTTACTTGGTTATTTTTGGTTCAATTATTTAAGATGCTGGGGCATTTTAAATGTATTTGGTCGATAAATATATGTATTTCATCTAAACATATCTTAAAAAACGTTAAATTTTCGATGAAATACCTAAAAATAACAGTGCCACGATTAAAACCGTGGCACTGAAAAAAACAATCCAACCTAAAACAAACCAGAAATGAAAATAATTGGGCAATCAATTACAAATCATGGACTTGCTTTTCCATATTGGGCCCTAACTCATAAAGGGCACCTATTAATTCTCCTTTTAACGCTTTAACTTTTTCTTCTTCACCATTGGTTTTATACACCTCGGCCGCTTGGTATAATAAAGCTGGTTCGAATGTTTTACCATAAACATAGGTATCCATAATTTCAACAGCTTTATTAATTTCTCCTTTTTTTAGATAACTATACCCTAACCAGCTATATGATTCTGGCGTTGGTCTATTATCAACCTCTGTTTTAGCCAATTCTAATGCCTTATCGAACTGTTTCGTTTCATCTATATATAATCCTAGATTGTATGCATTATACATTTCGCCATACATTTCGTTTTTCACCCTTTTAAAATATTGATCTAAATTTTTTGTTCGAATTAAATCATCACCCATATATTCTGCTATTTCAGCTTTAAGTAAAAAATAATCTGGAGCATTATATGTTATGGTTACTGAATCTAGTATGCGAATAGCTTCAACCGCATTCTTATCATTTGAGAATACAATCCATGCAATCCCTTTTTTGGCATAGGCATTATCCGAATCAATTTCTAAAGCCTTTAAATATTGATTGTATGAATCTTTTATTCTACCTGCATGACCATAATAATCGCCTAAATTAGTATAGCTCCATACCATTAATTCTTTATTTTTAGCTGATTCAGCTTTAGCCCTAGCCATTTCCATAAAATTGATGGTGGTGTCTAAATCTCCTTTATAATCGTTCCATTTTGCTAAACGTATCATATAACCGAAATCGGACATGTTTTTTAAACTATCTAAATATTTTTCGGCAAGCTGATAGTTACCCAACTCCATATGCACATCAAAATACAAGCTTTGTGTTTCACTCTTATCTCCACCAATTGTAGCAGCAGAATCTGCTAAGGTCAGCGCTTCTCTAAAACGATGCTGTGAAATATAATTTCGTGCCAATGCCCTATAATAACCTGGCTTGCCAATATTAGCGATATCAACTGCTTTTTTTAGGCTCTTTTCTGCTTTCTTTAAAAACTCAATATTCCCGGTTTGTTGAAAATATCTGTTGTATTCACCACCTACAATTCCAAAACTGGTAAGCTGTATGCTATCGGGTCTAATTTTAGAATTCCAAAGTTCAAAATACTTTGATGTTGTTTCTACTTCATTAGAAACTAAATACTTTTCGTAATCTTTTTTTTGAGCAACTGCGTCCTGATTTTTAGTATCACAAGAGGATACCAGAATCAATACTATGAATAGCTTTATTAATTTCATGAGGTTATGTTTTATTCGGATTGTTTAAAAAAAAGGGGAGCTTTTCAACTCCCCTAGCCCTTCTCTTTCATAAGCAATTAGGGTGTGCCAGTCTTACCGATTAATTAATATCTGTAAGGTGAAGGCAACTTCTTATTCTGGTGAACCCAAGTATGGGAAAGTAGTACCTACAGTAGCGGTTAGCCCAACGCCATCTGAAGTTAATCTTGGTAAATCTGCCATACCATCATTATCGGTATCTTGACCGCTAAATCTAGCACCATCACCACCACCGAATAATAATATCAATGAAACATCAATAACATCATCTTGAGGAGTTCTTCCTGTTAAGCCGATTGCGCCTTCATAATTAGGAGCACCACTACCACCATTGAAATACGTGGTTGGTAGATTTGGAGCAACTTCAAGAACGTCATTAGATAATACTGTAGTTAAAACAGTTGCTGATACCGGGTTGTTCGTATAACCATCATCAGTAGGACCGTTTAGAATATCACCCAAAATATTTGGCTCATAGTTTACTGCAGCAGGATCAGCCCCTAAAATATTTGCGTAAACATCGTGATATGCTTCTAATCTAGCTTCAAAAGCGGCTTGAAAAGTTGCCTGCATTTCTGAAGGAATTGACATGTTATGAGAATTTTTAATGTCTCCGTCTGCACTCAAAACCGTGTTAATTCCTGGTCTTCCCATAAAATCAACTTGTGCATATGTTCCTGTAAAATCAGGCATGGTAGGTTGCATAGCATCTTCACATGGTGCACAAGTACCGCCACAATCAACACCAGTTTCATCACCATTCATTATTCCGTCATTACAAGTAGGTGTCATTACTACTGGCGTATCATCATCGTTATTACATGAAGCTAAAGCAGCTACTGCACAAAGTGATAAAAAGGTATATTTTATATTTTTAAATTTCATCTTAGTTATATTTATAAGGTTATTATTGTTTAACATTTGTAGTTACCCAAGTTTTGTACACTGGTAATTGCAAAACATTAACTGCAGTTGTTTCTCCTAAAAGCGTGTTTGGAATTTCAATAACAATAGACATGGTGTTGGCACCGTCGAAAGTATCAACAGCAGTTGTATCATCATCTTCAGTAGTCGCAGGGTCACCAGCAGGTTTAAAACCTAATGGAGCTTGACCGCCAATTACAGCGTTAAATTGAAAGAAGTCAAAGAAAAAAGCATCTTGTCGAGGTCCTGCAAAAAGAGATACTCCATTACTTGTTGTTTCAACTATTGCAGTTTCAGCAGAAATAGCTACCGAACCTAATGGTGAATCAACCATAACTGTGCCATTCAATCCTGTTTCGCTTGGCGCAATAGGTCCGAAAAAATACATTTTACCATCTCTAGGTATCGCTTGTATTACTAAATCTTCAACCAAATCGCCATCTTTATCGATATTGATTTCTAACAATACATTCTCATCAAATGTACCATATGCCAAATCTGGTAATACATTAGATTGAAGGTCTACCGCAAATACGGTGTTATCTGAACCAAGTGATGGTTCAAATGCATAAAAATCGGCAATGTCTGCAGAGGTCCCCATTGAACCAGGCGCATCAATATGATCTGCCGCAACTAAAAGAACTCCTACTAGAGCTAATGCCCCAAGTCCCATAAATAATTTTGATTTTTTCATTATATCTTTTTTTAGATTAGAATCACCCTTACTTACGCAGCAAAAAACGAAAGGTTCATTTTTATCCAAAAAAAAATTAATATTTATTCTTCACCTTTTCATATGAAGCTACTTCTAAAATTATTTTTTAGCGAAGAAGTAACCTTTTATAAATATGAATACGTTTAGTATAAAACAATAATTAGCTAACTTTGCAGCCATAAACATAGTAAGATATGAACCCGTCTGCCTCTGGTTGGATTGAAAAATATGGCTCGGTCGTTCAAAAACACCAAAATGCTTTCCCCGATTTTGACGCCTTGTATAATACTCTCAGAAAGAGTGGGTTCGTTTATGGGTTAAATTCAGGAATTCCGAATTTTATACATCCAGAACATATTTTGTCTGAAGATGAGAAGGCTAAAATCAATTTACTTAATGCCCTTTATTTTACATACCTTTTAAAAGAAGGAGGTGATTTTAATGATTTTATAGAGCAGGTTTATAAATTCTACGAACTTTTAAAAATTAATACTTCGGGATTCTTCGGTAAGCTTTTTTCTAGTAAAAAAACTTCTGCCAAGCTCGAAAAATTAATGGACTCTCGAATATATATTGAGGACAATATTTTCAGTAAGACTTTCAATAGTCTTATAACAAACTCGTTATTATTTGTAGATGTATTACTTTTTAAACACTACTTAAATGATATAGAAGACTTAAAAACTAAGGCTGAGGAAATTGAATTCTTAGCAATTAATATTACCTATCACGCACTTAGTTCTAAAGAACAAAATAGAAAAGACAATAAGCTTTCTCAATTATTAGCTTCTTCATTGACCTATATAAATTGTGCTGAAAATAATTTTGATGGTTCTTACCGTGATAGACTTTTAAACAATAAAGAAATCTGGGAAAATCGTTATTTACTAGATATGGCTTGCCTTACAGTTTGGGAAGATCATTCTTTAGATTATACCGAGTCTGAATTTATATTTGGTATCGGAAAAGATTTAAATTTCGAAAATAGTGTTATCTCCGAATCGATAAATCATGTAACTGAGTTCTTTAAGTTGAACGTAGAAATTATTCCTTATTTAAAGGAAAAGAACCTTGCACATCAGTTCTATAATAGTATGGGCAAAGTTGTAAAGAAACTTATTTTACGTAATAGTAAACGACTACATAAAGAACTTTCGCAGAGTGCTGAACTTGTTGCCTTGATTTCAAAATCTACTATTAGAGATTTAAGCCGAGAAGAGAAAAAAAAGGTTCAAAATCAACTTTTAGATATTTTTAAGAGCATACCTTCTTTGGCCATTTTTATTCTGCCCGGCGGTGCGATATTACTTCCGATTTTTATAAAACTTATTCCTAAGTTATTACCCTCTGCTTTCGATGAAAATAGGATTGATGAGGAAGAAAAATCATTTAAAAATTAATACAACTACTTGTTATTTAGTATTTTAAAAAAAACTACTCTAACCAAAGCTTAAAGTCCTTCACTTTTTCTCTACTCACAATTATTTCTAATTGAGGGTTATTATTTAATTTAATTTGAAGTCTAGAATTTGTGTATGAAATGATGTCTTTTATATACTCTATATTGACAAAAAACTTTCTACTTACCCTAAAAAACACCTTTGGTTTCAACTCATTTTCTAGCTGCTCTAAGGTAGTATCTAACAAATAATCTCGCCCGTCTTTAGTGGCTGCATAGGTTCCTTTATTTTCACTGTAGAAACACTCCACATCTTCAGAGTTAATGATTTTTATATGCTGCCCTACTTTTGCCGTAAAACGTTTTTTGTACTCGCGCTCTAAGGGGTTTACCAATAATTTTTTAATATCCTCAAAATCTAAAGCTATTTTATTGGGTTCTGTAACCGATTTAAATCGTGTTTTATATTTATGTACCGCGTGCTCCAAATCTTCGTCATCTATTGGTTTTAATAGATAATCGATACTATTTAATTTAAATGCCTGTAGAGCATATTCATCAAAAGCAGTGGTGAATATAATGGCACTATGCACTTCAATAACATCAAATATTTCGAATGAAAGTCCGTCAGATAATTGAATATCTAAAAAGATAAGATCAGGATGCTTATTATTCTGAAACCAATGTATCGCCTCTTCTACTGAATGTAGCATAGTAGATACTTTTAGATCTAAACCCTCTAGCATTCTACTTAATCTGCGAGCAGCGGGCTTTTCATCTTCTATGATTATGGTTTTCATGGTTTGGTTTTATTCGTTCAGTATTTTATTAATTTCTAGTTGTCATTCGAATTCATATACTTTTGAATTTGGCGTTCTTCCCAAATTCTTACGTACAACGAAAATTCACCAAGTACCCTTATTCCATGTATAGCCAGTATAACTCCCCATACTATGGCGGTACCATATACATTCCAGTCAATCCACTCTAAAAATTCTGGATTACCTAGTGCATTTTTATTAACTAGAATAAAAGTGAATTTATGTCTTAGTATAAATAACATGAGGTTTATAATAACATAAACTATGGCGTGATAGTAAAAACCCCTTATGGAAGCAACCTTTATTTTTGCTCTTTCAAATTTAGACAATACACTATTTTTCATCTCTTTACGGTCTTTAAAGTCTTGATCATTTTCCATTTTATCTATACTTATCTGCTTCTTTCTTTTCTTGCTCTACGTATTTCTTAATTTGCCTTTCTTCCCAATCTTTTGAAAAGAACGGACTATAATTAAACACTTTTGCTGCGTGAAAGGCCAAACCTATACCCCAGAAAAAAGGAGTTGATAAAGTTCCTAAGTTAAAGAATGCCTCTATGAAAGATTCACCGCTACTCATTCTTGCCATAGTGGTAATTGTGCAAATGAAGGCATTTACCAAGATGTATACTAAAAGGTGAATATAGAATCCCTTTAGTTCTTTTACTTGCTTTTGAGCTCTCGCTAATTTATCTGATTGTTCAAATTCGTTTATCTCCATGGCTTTGTATTTTCTTCTTGTTTCATAAATTCTTGAATTTTTCGTTCTTCCCAATCTCGGTTCATAAACGGATTCAAGTTAAAGATTTTATTTGCTTTTATAAATAAGCTGATTGCTAATCCGAATACTACCCAAAGAAACCAAGGGTACGCCCACTCATTTAGATAATAGTTTATAGCAGCGACAATGACAATAGTAAACAATGCCGATAGTACCTTACCATAAAATATTTTTATTTCATTTACTCGCTCTCGTGCTTTTATATATTTCGTATTATCCATGATCTTTAGTTTATTAGATTATGATTCTTGCATAAATTCTTTAATCTTTTTTTCTTCCCAATTCTTTCCGAATAGCGGATTGTAACCGTAGGCACAAAGTCCGTTTATCAATAAGCCGAACCCCCAACCTAATGCAGGAAATATTGCCCAAGGAAAATCTGTTGTTCTATAATTGATATATGCTAGTACAGGTATTATAATACAGTATGCCAGTGCATTACCGTAGAAGCCCTTTATTGCATTTACCTTTTCTTTTGCTTTTTGATATTTATAATTCTGGTCGTTTTTGAAATTTGTTTCCATCTTTAAAAGTATTTAGGTTATAACTAATTGATTTCTATACTTCAAATTTCGGCAGATACTCTTGGTTTTAAAAAATTGAACTACCCAGTTGTAACTTTTTGTGACTGAATTGTAGGTTTATATATCTCTGGTATGATTTCCGTGATTGCCAATAGAATATAAGTGTCACGAATTATTGTCGACACTATACTTTCGTAAAGAAGGTTATTTTAATTTATCGTTTCACTTAACCTTAAAATAACTCGAACTGACAAGCTTTTTTAGGTATTAAATACCATACGTTTTCTTGGCATTTTCAATTTGCTCCACTTCGGTAGTTTCAGGGTAAAACAGATATTTAGGCGCAATAATGGGTTTAGCAGCGCTAACCTTAATTTTTGTGATGGTTGCAAACGGAAAATTACCCTCGGTCAGAGTATTTAGAATGTTTTCCATTTTAGCGAATTCTGAAGATGATTTTTCAATGATTTCAGCCGTTCCTTTCAATTGAAAACCTTTTTGTTTTAAGATGTCAATGAAACTAATACAGACGTTCTTGTTCTGTTTTATATTACGAACGGTTTGTGGTGATGCAATATTTGCTACTATAATACTATCATCTTCGAAATAGCTAAAAATCTCTTTTGGAGAAACATTAGGTAGGTTTTCAACTGATGATGTAGCTAGCCAGCACAATACGCTTTTGCTAATAGAATCTTTTATAACTGATGTTAGCTTCATTCGTACCCCCTTTAAACTGCATTTAGAAGTTATCCTTTTCCATGAATTCCCTAATTTTCTTTTCTTCCCAATTCTTACCGAAAAGAGGATTGTATCCATAGGCTTTTAGACCATGACCTAACAAACCAAAACCCCAACCTAGTGCCGGAAAAATTACCCATGTAAAGTTTGTTGTTCTATAATTTATATAGGCCAATACAGGAATTACAACACAATACGCCACAAGATTACCATAGAAACCTTTAATGGCCTCTACCCTCTCCTTTGCTTTCTCATACCGTTTCGCACTCATATGAGTTTCTTGGGTCTCCCTAAAAGCAATAGCATTGGTCAACATCGGCAAACGTACCTTAAATTCTTTCGCAGTTTTAAAAATTTGCATTTCTTTCTTGGTTAGAATTGCATAGCGCTGGCGTATATTCTGCAAGCCTACGCCACTACTTTTTTTAACCACTTGCTTCTCTTGTAAATTATTGGTTACATATAAATAATCATCCTCTTCATAAATCTTTATATGTAAAGGTTTAAAGGATGTTACCACATTATGCTTCACAGCGTTCTCTAATAACAACTGAAGTGATAAGGGCACTATTTTAGCATCGGGGTTTAATGCCTTATCAGGAATTTCAAATATTATGCTGTCCTCAAAACGCATTTTTAATAGGCGAACATAAGTTTTGGCAAATTGTAATTCTTCATCTACAGAAATTAGATTTTTACTTTTCTGCTCCAATACATACCGATATACTTTAGATAGCGAGGTTGTAAATTTTTGTGCCTGAATCGGGTCTTCTTCAATTAAACTGGTCAACACATTTAAACTATTGAACAAAAAATGAGGATCTAGCTGATTCTTTAAAGCATCGAATTTGGCGGAAGCTGAACCGGCTATTATTTTTTGCTCTTTAACCTTGGTGTCTTGTAATGCTTTGTAAAAATAGAATGCGTGTAGAAATAACGAAACTATTAACGTAATTACCAATGCAATTACATAATATTCTACTTTTTCTGTAGCGATGAATTTATTGAAATCCATTCCAAAAATCACCACCTCTGTAAACCACCGTACTACGGCGAATGCAAATACGGTTAAAACAATAGATCCTAAAGCCCCATACCATAATCGCTTTTTGGTCTGTTTGTCCCAACTATAAATCTTAGATATATATTGATTGAAATAGGCATTTACACAAGTGAGTACAAAGGCATAAATAAAACTAACCCCTGTAAATTGAAGTTCTCTATAGAGGGTTATCGTATTCCAATCTGCAAATAACAATCGAATTATCACCATAACTAAAGTGATGACGATACTCGCTCTTAATACCTTTAAAAAACTACCCATTCATTATACCATTTTGTTCAAATTGCTAAATGCTGACTTCTGGTGCTTAAAATTAGCGATTTCCTTTAACAACTGTGAAATCAATAATTGTAGCATACCTTATTGGTGAATTTGGACTATTCACTTCGGGATAAAAAAAAATACAGTCCGAAATGTCAATAAAGACATCCGAACTGTAATTCACTGTATAAATAAACGTTGTTTGGTTTCTATTTTGAAAAAGTAAACTCTGGTAATTTTATTATCTCCCCTCCTTTTTCTGCAGATTCATGTGATAATATACCCACACAGGTAATGTTCGCAGATTGCTTTGCATTCGGGTAGGGTGATGTACCCTTTACCAAACTATCTACAAATGCATGCACTAAATGTGGATGTGAACCTCCATGACCGGCCCCTTGCGTAAATGACAAATGCTGATTATCACCTTCATCGTAGACACCATGGGTTGTAAAAGATTGAATCTCTTTTGGTAATAGCTTTGCGAAATCTGGACACTTAACTTCCTTCGGAATTTCCGGTTCAGGTTTCTTGCCCGTATGCACTACCAATGGTTTGCCTTCAATTAAAGGCCATTCTACAGATTTTTTAGAACCATAGACTTCAAAACTTTCGCGGTACTGGCGTGCTACATCAAATAGCGAACGATACACCTGAGCGCTTAAATCTGAATTTCTGAATTTTATATGGGTGGTTTCAACCGTGAAGGGTGAGTTGTATTCTTTAATCAATTCTTCACGAATAGTACCTGAACCAAAACACGAAACATATTCGGCCTCATCTCGGGTTAAACCAAGAACCGGACCAACGCAATGTGTCGCGTAATGCATTGGTGGAAGCCCAGGCCAATAATTAGGCCATCCGTCCATATCTTGTTGATGACTAGCTTTTAAAAATTGTACTTTCCCTAATTCACCATTATCATATAACTCTTTCATATATAGAAACTCCCTCGCATATACTACCGTTTCCATCATCATATAGGTAAGTCCGGTTTTCTCGGTAAGTTCTACAATCTGCCTACATTCATCAACCGTGGTCGCCATAGGTACGGTACATGCAACGTGCTTACCCGCTTTAAGTGCTTGAATAGATTGTTCACCATGATTGGGAATCGGAGTATTAATATGCACCGCATCTATCTCATCATCTTGTAAAAGTTCCTCATAAGAAGTATATCTTTTATCGATGTCAAAAGCATCTGCAATCTCAATTAACTTTTCTTCGTTTCGTTGACAAACAGCAACCAATTCTGCGTTAGGGTGCTTTTTATAAATGGGTATAAACTCAGCTCCAAAACCGAGCCCTACGATAGCTACTCTTATTTTCTTCTCGCTCATTATATGCTCTTAATCGTTAAACGTTTGTTTTAAAAATGCTAATCCTTGTTGGGCAAATTCATCTTGACTTTTAGCCATGGTTTTCCAAATACAAACTGCAGCGGCCAATTCTTTTATTTCTGGAGTGAAGCTTTCTATCACCAAACCTCCGCTGTATTTGATATCGTCAAGACCGAGTTTAAAATCGTTCCAAGATGTAAGTCCGGTACCAGGTATACCTCTATGGTTTTCAGAAACCTGCACATGAATTAATTTATCGCCAACAGTATTTATAGCATCTCTAATATTTTTTTCTTCGATGGTCATATGAAAACCATCTAGCAATACACGGGCAGATGTATGGTTGATATCGGTTACTAATCGCATTACATCTTCAGCAGTATTAACCATATCAGACTCGAATCTGTTTAATGGTTCTAGCGCAATTGAAAGGTCATGGGCATATGCCATTGTACATACTTTCTGTAAATTAGTCACAGCTAGTTCCCATTCTTTTTTACGTTGCTCGGGTGATACCATACGCGCCTTACCTACTGCTGAATACATGGGGCCTGCCAAAAAATCAACACCCCAAATATTACATAATTCAAAGCATTGTTCTAAATAATCAAAACACTGTCTATGTATTTTTGAGTCGTTATGGGTAAGGTCTTTGGTGGGGCCAAAAGCACCACATACAGAAACCTTTAAATCATTATCTATAAGGGCTTTTTTAATTTCCTTAGCATCAATCAATAGCGGGTCTTCAACAGGTATTTCTACGAGATCATACCCCAATTGTTTAATCTTTGGAAATAGCTCAATGCTTTTACTGGTAAAAGGCGATTGCCACAACCATGTACTTACCCCAAAATCTATTTTACTACTCATGTAATCTCGTGCTAATTCGTTTGAAATTTACTTGACAATCATAACCCCTTGCATAATTCGCCAATGCCCTGGAAACGTACAGATAAATGGATATTCACCCGGTGTTGTAGGAGCCTTAAATTTCAAGGTATAGGTATCATCAGGATTCAGAAGTGCTGTAGCAAACAATACATCACTAGTTTGCGGCACATAATTAAGATTTGCCGCATTTGGATCCGCGGCCATTTTATCGGCTGCTGTACCTACTGCTTCTTTCTTACCTGGTTGGGTAATGACCAAATTATGCTGCATAAAATCTGGATTCTCTAAAACCAATGCTACTTGTTCACCAGCTTTAACTTCAAACCTGGTGACATCAAATTTCATTTCATTGGTAATGGTTTTAATCGTAATCACTTTTGCATTCGAAACTTCCTCTGTTTTTAATTCAGAAGATTCGCCAACATCAGCACCATAATATTTCATTAAAAGTGCCGCTATATCAGAATTTGAGTAGGTTTTCTTTACTTGATTCGTATAATCTTTTTCTACTTTATATTTCCAAATACCATGTATTCTAATCATATCTTCTCCAGATTGTAAATACAGCCTCCAAAAATCCCCATAAATACCACCTTCGCCACCAGTATCTTCTACCCTAACCGCTACGGTATTTTTACCTGCCTTTAATACCCCTACAGGAATATCGTAGTTTCTGTTTGAACTAAAACTCGAAGCCATACTACCTACTTCTACTCCGTTAACATAGGTTACATCAGAATCGTCAATAGGGCCTAATGATAATACATTAGCTTTATTTGCCATACTTGCAGGTACTGTCACTTCTTTTCTAAACCATATTACACCATCAATTTCTAAACCTGCATCTTCTATCGATTGAGGAATTTCCATAGTTTCCCAACTGGTGTCATCATATGTATTAGAGCTCATATCGCTAACATCGTCAGATGGCTTTTTGTAATCAGGATTTGCTGCTGTAAATGCATTTAAGAATCCGTCAACATGTTTTGCCGATGCGGCATACAAAGCTTTAAATAACCACACATCATTTAATACTGCTTCATTCTTACCAAGTTCATATAAAAGTGCGCCTACTTTTTGAGAAGAGGGTCGTTCTGAAAAATATATGAGGGCAGATAATTGTACATTTGGGTCACGATCATTTAAGGAATTCGCTTTAAACAAAGCATTATCTGTATCCTCATTTCGTGGTAATATGTGGATAGCCGCTTTACGTACCGCAGATGCTTTATGAAATAAAGCTCCTTTTACCACCCCTAAGGCATTGCTATCGGTTTTTACAGCATCTAGACCTTCAATAGTCCACAGGGCATGCATTGCAGCATTATTCAAGCCATTAGCATCGACGTCTCTTATATTCACTAATTTGTACAAATCGTTCAACACATCGGTATTGCCTCTTTCGACCAATAATCTTTGGGCCGTAAGTCTCCAAAACTGATTATCGCTACTTAACGCTTCAACTAATGCTTCTGGGTCTTCTTTTGTTAATTGTTGTGCTTCATAGCTGTAATCATATTTCGGTACTACACGCCAAATTCTGCCGTGACCTTTATCACGTAATGGATTTACATAGGCATTACCTTCTCCATTTTCAGCATCATAGCCACCTCGCCCTGCGTTAGGGGTCGGGTTATGTTGTACGATGAAATTGTACCAATCGGCTACCCAAACTACACCATCTGGGCCTGTTTTAGCTTCAACAGGTGAAACCCATTCATCAGACGAGGCAAATAAATTACCTGCATCTTCCTCTACATAACCAGCTCCGTCTTTTACAATTCGCGCTTGGTGTACCAAACCACCTGTTGGCTCGCAAACAAATGCAATAGTGTTCCAGTAAAAACTTGGGTATGCTCTTGCGGTGTAAAAATGGTGGCCAGCAGCAGCGGTAAACCCTCCAAAGACATCAACCTGTCTCACATTTGGAGTAATTGGTTGCATAAAATAATGACCATCGATTTTGGCACTTCCATCGGTGCCGATTCCCTTTACATTTTCAAAATTGGCATTAGGTATGCCTACAAAAACACTATGGGTATTATTAGCAGTAGAAGCAAAAATGGAGTTATCCTCTGTTAATCCTAATCCCCATGTATTGTTACTGGTATTTGCCACCACTTCAAATGTCTTACGATTAAGATTAAAACGATATACATTCTGATTGAATTTAAACCCTTGTCCAAAAATGTTTCCTTCAAAGCCAGAATATCCTACAACACCGTACAAATTATTATCGATACCATATTGAAGGTTAGATGGTCCTGCATGAGTATCAAACGTACCCCAACCATCAATAAGGATTTCTTGCACATCTGCCTTATCATCGCCATTAGTATCCTTTAGAAAAATAAAATGTGGCGCTTGAGAAACCACAATACCACCATCATAAAAGACAAAACTTGTAGGTATGTTCAATTGATCTGCGAAGACCGTAACCTTATCAGCCTTACCATCACCATCGGTATCTTCTAGAATCTTTATCTTATCATCACCAATACTATTATCGTTACGAACGGTATTAGGGTAATCGACAGTTTCAATAACCCAAAGCCTACCTTTTTCATCCCAATTCATAGCAATGGGGTTTATAATATCTGGCTCAGAAGCAAACAATTCTACATCAAAACCGGCCGGTACTTGTATCAGTTTCTTAGATTCTGTAGGCGATAATGGCAATTGATATTTTGGGGCAGGATCACGCTTTTCATAGTTCGGTATATTCGCACGCTCTTCATATTTTAGGGTAGGCATATCGACCATAAATGCTTCCCAATTCTTTTTAACTTGGTCGTCTACTGCCCAAAGTATACCTTCTTTCACTAATTCTTGAAATCCTTTATTCTCCCACGTACGCTCATCATGGCCATAGGCTGTATAAAAAACTTTTCCTTCGCCTACTTCTTTAATCCAACTCCAAGGTTCTCTAAGGTCACCTTCTACACGTTCCATCAATACAGTAATATCATCAGCTATTTTATCATGTACATAAGTTTCGTCCCACGTTTCAAAAGGTTTTAAGTTTTTGGTAATAGGATGTTCTTTGTTTGTGATTTCTGTAGTGAAGGTTCCCGTCTCGTGACTCATAAATTGCGCTCCGACCAAATCTATATACTCGGGCGAATTCTTAAAACAGAAACTTGCGGAGTGTATAGGAATAAATGCCTTTCCCTCTTTTACGAAGTTTAGCAATGCTTTTTCTTCAGACGTACTAATTTCCTCATGATTGGCATAAACAATAAGTCCGTCGTACAAGGCTAAATTATCTGCATTTAAATCAGATGGCTTTTCTGTGTAGGTTATTTTGATGCCGTCTTTGGTTAATGCCGATGCTAAAATGGGAGAATATGCCCTAGAATTATGGTGTTCAATTTCATGACCTAAGAACAAAAGTTCTATTCTACGAGGGGCATCGTCTAAACGTTCTTTTTTAGCTGGCGAACATGCTGCAAAAAAGAGAAGAAGCAAGGTGATTTTGATAAATGATTGGTTGAGTTTCATAAAGTGGGTTATTTTCTACTCTCAATATTAGTAAAAATAGCCCCTTTAAAATCACTCTCAATTATCACATACTGACTGTATTTTATCATTTGATTGTGAATTATGGACAATAATTGATAAATTAGTATGTAATTGGTTTTTAAAACCGGCATTAAACTCGATTACCTGCCATGAAATCTGCACTTCAAAAATCACCTATACCTGAAAATCGCGCTTATCTAGCAAAATTTTTAAACGAACCAGTATTTGACCCACATTGGCATTTTCATTCAGAGCATCAATTATTTCTAGTGCAAAAAGGTAGTGGCACCCGTTTTATAGGTGATAGTGTAAAGCCTTTTAAAGCGGGAGACATCACCTTTACCGGCCCAAATTTACCGCACATGTGGCGTAGTGAAAATGAGCAAGAACAGGAAAAAAATATTGCTTGGTCTGAAGGGGTCGTTATTTATTTTCATGAAGATTTTCTAGGCGAAAACCTTTTGCATAAAGATGAAGCCATACGGTTGCGGCAGGTATTTCACAAGAGCCTTAGAGGAATGGAATTTACTGAGCAAACAGCTCTAACGCTAAAAGAACTGATGTTAGAACTTATTCATATGGATGGGTTTGAAGGTATTCTACAATTACTAAAAATATTAGATTTCATAAGCCGAACTAAAGAATATACGCTGCTTGCAAGCCCTGGCTACACCAATACCTTACGCGAAGCTGATACCGAACGTATGTTTAAAGTATACGCGTATGTGATGAAGAATTTAAAAAAAAAAATGTCTCTTTTAGAATTGGCGCAATTGACCAATATGACGCCTACTTCTTTTAGTCGTTATTTTAAATTGCACGCGAATAAATCGTTTTCTGAGTTTGTAAGCGAAATTCGCATTGGCCATGCCTGTAAATTACTCATAGAGCAAAAAATGAATGTTTCTCAAGCCTGTTATGAAAGCGGATTTCAAACTCTGTCTAATTTCAACAAGCAGTTTAAGACCATTACCCAACGAACTCCCCTAGCCTATAAAAAAGAATATGAGGTGTATTAGAAAATTTTCACGAAGAATCTCACGGAATTTCAACATTCGCTAAACTTCTTGGGAGGACTTTGGTATATACTTGTGTGGTTTTAATAGAATGATAGCCTAATAGTCTTGTATGAACCTCATATCTGTACCAGCTTCTAACAAATGTGTTACATAACTATGGCGTAGCCCATGTATACCGATATTTTTTTTGATTCCTGCTTTATTCATTGCTTTCTTAAAAACACTCTGTACGCTACCCTTTGAATATTGACCGCCAAATTTTTAATTTGGTTATATTTAGAAAAGTAAAAATTCGCCTCTGTGTTAATTCGAAAAGTTTGTGTCTTAATTACAAACTACGTTTCATAAACAAACAAGTTGTGCTTCATTATAACCAACCGTTAACCAATGATAAAATTCTTTAGAAAAATCCGACAAAAGTTACTCTCTGAAAATAAATTCAGTAAGTATCTGATTTATGCCATTGGTGAAATTATTTTAGTTGTAATCGGAATTTTAATTGCGATACAAATTAACAACTGGAACGAACAAAGGAAAGTTGACGTAGAAATCTTGAAAACTCTAACTGAGATTCGCAGTAATCTAATTAGTGATAGTCTAAGCATTAGTGAAACTCGAATCTTAAAGTTAAAGGATATTAATATCCAGTACACAGTCATCCATGAATTAGAAAGTGGAAATATTCCATATGACTCAATCGAGTATCATCTTGGAAGAGTGATGATAGCCAGACGAATAATTCTCGTCGACAATGGTTATCAATTGATGAAGAAATTCGGATTAGAGCAATTAAATAATCAAGAACTCAGAACTGAATTGATAAACTACTATACGAATTCTACAAAAAAGATAACTGGAGATACTGCAGATGACGAATTTGAATTCAGTTCAATATACCTTCCCTATGTTCGCAATCATTTTCTTGATTATAATTGGAGTAAACGTGGAGTACCCGCAGATTATGAGCATCTAAAGTCAAACCAATATTTTCTTACTTCACTCAAAGCGAATATCAATAACCAACAAAGTACATTAGAAGCATTGCTGAATGGGTCAAGGAAAATTCAGGAGATTCTTCCCATGCTTGACGAAACAATATTAGCTTACGAATAAGACATTTATTAAAAATTACAACTTAGGACTTAGGACTTAGGACTTAGGACTTAGGACTTAGGACTTTATGAACTTATATATAAAAATAAATAACGAAAGCACAACACCATGTTTAATTAACCCGCCCGAACGTATCGTTCGGTATGGGCGGGTTGCTTGGTCACTGCCAACTTACGAACATTCATGTGGAATATTCTATCTGTGATTTATTGGCTAAATTAGATGCTAAACCTCGCAACTAAACATACACGAACACATTGTAGGTAATTTAAGAACCGACCAAATTGAACATTAGAAAAGCAACAGAAATAGATATTGACCAAGTTTGGAAAATATTCTCAAAAGTGATTGAAACTGGAGACACCTATGTCTTTAGTCCAAATACACCGAAAACGGATTTGAAAAAACATTGGTTTTCTGACTATATGGAAACTTATGTAATCGAAGATAATGGACAAATACTCGGAGCATACATCATTAAACCTAACCAAATTGATTTAGGAAACCACATTGCAAACTGTAGTTATATGGTAAGCCCAAATGCTCAAGGAAAAGGAATTGGAAAGAAACTTTGTGAACACTCACTCAAAATAGCAAAGGAAAATAATTTTGAAGGAATCCAATTTAATATTGTCGTGAGTACCAATAAAGGAGCAGTTGAATTATGGAAAAAATACGGATTTGAAATAATTGGAACAACATCAAAAGGATTTAGACACCCTGAATTAGGATTCGTAGACACTTATATTATGTATAAAGATTTGAATAAATAATAAAAACCGCCTACAACAAAGAACTGAGGTAAAAAACAAGTAAAGTCTTCCTTAATCTT
>TARA_R110002074_G_scaffold121968_1_pt1 | contig 36501 bp, 62 predicted proteins | sample TARA_R110002074 | Tara Oceans TARA_R110002074 (sample SAMEA4397215) | marine metagenome | biome: Polar Biome; feature: [MIX] marine epipelagic wind mixed layer (ENVO:01000061); material: water (ENVO:00002006), including particulate matter (ENVO:01000060) such as... | depth 10-100 m | reverse complement strand
CAGGTAACAAACACCACATCGATGGCAGAAGCACTGAAAAAGCTATATGATGCGGGTATGCTTAAATTGCCTAGTGAGAGTACGGAATATGACTGATAACGTAACGCAGCTACCAGACAGTGACGACAACAACCCTGTTGTTAAGTTGATCAAACAAATTACAGAAGATGTGCATTCACATGAAGGCAATCTATCTGTTGTTGAGATAGTGGGTGTTTTGGAAGTAGTGAAGCACGACATTATGTTTGATGAGTCACTCGAGCATGTGGAGTGGGAGGAGTAACCAATGGCAGCCACAGTAACAGCATGGAATATAGGTAGGGATTGGGTGGATCTTAACACTTTATCCGGAATCGCCGCAGGCACTGAGATACTATTGCAGAATACAGGCCTGCCTCATGACGTTATACAAGCGGCCATTAGCGTTTCAACACCTCCAAGTGATTTTCAAGGTGTACTCATGAAACAGCTGGCACCGATGTATAAAGTAACAGAAGGGGAAGGGACGGTGTGGGTGAGACTGTATCGATTTGACCGTGAATTCGACGAGCTGGATACTACAACAGCCCCGCTACAAGTGCAGGTAATATAAATGCCAATAGTTGAAGTACTTAGCGGTTTAGCGGGGGAGGGCGGCCCAAATATAATCAACGACCTAACCCCTTATCAAGTTGGCATGAAAGACCCAACAAATAAGAAGTTAGTGTATTCTGGTGCCACGGTAACGCCGAGCACGCTCGGCTGGGTGTTTGATTCGACAATAGAAGTGCCTAGTGGATCGCTCAAATTATCTGACGTTAGTAGTATTTCAGAAGCGACAACAGAAGTGTTTTTTCATGAGTTCCTGCTAGGGGAGAGCGCGGTAAGTGTCAACTCAATTATAGGTGCAGGCGGAACTAGCCAGCCATTCTTGCAGGCTGCAAATGATGAGCGAGAGGTGGAAACGCAGGATATATTTAACACTCTGATAACTACAAATCCCCTTATATTGCCAGCATTAACTACTAGCGGCGATTTGCAAACCAACGCATTTACCTTAAAGGTAGATAGCGCTATGACCAATGTTAGGTTTACCCTGACAGATAACGAAACTGGCTTGATTCTTAAATACCTGCCAAGTAAAAAAGCCGTTGAAGAGGGTGTAGGTGGTTATGATTGGGTAGCGGGTGAGGTCACAATAGATTTAAACAGTACCGACCCTGACGGCGTGAATGACTTTCATGCGGGCTTTACGCCATTACGCAGCTTAAATAATAGGGTCGGCGTGTTTAAAATAGAAGCTGATAATATGGCGTTATTAGGTCTTGGCGGGGTTGTGCCTTATATACGTAATCGCATTCAGGGCCTTAAAAAAATTGAAGTACCAGTTTTATCTGACACTTCTAATATCTCAGATAAATACACCCGACTAAATAATGAGTATTCATCGGCAACCGCTACAGCGGGTGGTGTGGTTGTGAACTATCAAGCAACAGCTGTGTCCGATACGGTTACGTCTGGGAGGTTTAGGGATGGCAATGACGGGTCTGATGCATTAACCATTATCACTGACGGCCTGAACACATTCACTTCTGGGGCTATCATACAAATAGCCGACACACGGTTGAACGATGGTTTTTTTGAGGTCGAGTCGCATGTAGGTGATGTTTTGACCGTTAGAGGCCCTGGCACTGTGCCTGTAGTAGAGGATTTCACTAGAGATAATCTATTTGATTTTATTGACAGCGCGGTCATTACTCAAATAAATGTGTCAGTGATAAGAGCTGGCACAGATGGACGGTGGGAACAGGGGTCAGGCTCAACGACTGGTATTGAGTTTACGACACTATATGACGACATAACCCAAGCGACAAAACTAGACGCATATCTGTCAACAGACCTGACGCTTGACACATCATTAGAAGAAAAGGTTATTGAATTCGATACGGTTAGCAGTAGCAATGATGTTTCCTTAGGACTGAATGGGGAAATTGAAGTGTTAAAAGCAGGCCAGTATGGCGGCCATTTGGTTATGTATATTAATGAAACGAGCAACCCCACGGTTGTCGTATGGAATGAAATCAAACCATTATCTACAGGTGTATGGGAATTATCAGGCGGAATGGCAAAAACCAAGATTGCAGAGGATTCAGCGTTCACTCTTTCACTGGATGGCACTATGACACTGCAAGCAGGCGACAAGGTTAGAATCAAAACCATGTTAATAGGACAGGGTGCAGATAAGTTTGTTTTAGAGGGTGTTTCGCAGGCCGTAGGCTTAGGGACTGTTGTGCAACCATCTGCAAGTATTAAAGTAATACGACAAGGGGCGCTATAATGCCAATTAAAACAATTGATCCATTTGACGAATTTTACTGCATGAGTAGCCATGATTCTGATTTGGCATTTACAGTGCGTGAAATATACGAAACTTACAATAAAAAGGTTTGTATTGACCGCAAATCAATACATAGGTTCGGTGAAAATCTAGCGGTTAAGAACGTTGAAACACCCATACATCCATGGGGTGAGTTTGAAGATTACCAGACATCCAATGTCATTCTTAATCTATGTAGCTCAGACAATGCCGATACCTCAACGGTTACGATTGAATACATGTCATTTGATGTTAACGGGGATTTTGTATTTGCTACTCAGACTAAGACATTAACAGGGCAAACCCCTGTGACGTTGAATGATACTGGGTGCCGATGGATGCGCATGTATACAGATGACGCGCACGTCGGAGACATCTGGCTATATCGCGGTGACGCAACAAGCGGAGTGCCTGACGATTTAACTAAGGTTCATAATCAAATATTGATTGGTGCCAGCCAAAGTCAGAAGGCGTCAACAAGTGTTGCCAAAGATAACTATATGATTGTTACTCATATTTGGAGTGATGTTATTCGTAAAACTGGGACTAATTCAGTATTAAACTTTAAGACAAAGGCATTAGGTGGTACATTCAAGAATATACTGCGCAGGGGTTTGAGTGACTCTAATGCACTTAAGTATGAGTGTGTGCCTAGAATCATTATAGAGCCTAATACTGACATTGAAATCACAGCACAAACAGATTCTATGAGCGATACAGATATGACAGCTGGCTTTAACGGCTACTTTGCTGATATTATTTCATCAGATTGAATACAATTAGTTAACCAGTGAGGAGCTAGGATGAAAGGCAGACCAACGGATTACACAGAAGAGATTGTTGCAAAAGCCTTAGAGTATGTCGAAGGCGCATATGAGGACGAAGGCCAAGTCGTGCCAACAATTGAAGGTCTTGCACTATACATTGGCAAGGCTCGCTGTACTGTTTATGACTGGGCATCACAGCCAGAGAAGAAAGCATTTTCAGACATATTAGAAAAATGCAATGCAAAACAAGCAGTTATGTTGATGTCAGGCGCTCTGAGGAACAATATGAATGCGAACATCGCTAAGTTGATGCTAGGCAAGCAGGGTTATAGTGAGCGCAGCATGCAAGAGATTACAGGCGCTAACGGCGGTGCAATCAAAACTGAATCAACTGTCGAATGGGTAGTGGAGCCAGTCAAGCCTATTAATAATGAAAAAGACTCTTAAAGTAAATTATAAGATATGGGAAGGCATGCAAAAGCCTCAGCCCATTATTGTATTTATCGGCGGCCGTGGCTCTGGTAAATCTTTAGGTGTGGGTGATGTACTCACATTCGAGATGGAAGCTAAGGGCTACGATATTTACTGCTTACGTGAATTTCAGGACTCGCTCGAGGACTCAGTGCATAAGGTGTTCAAGGGTTCCATACAGGAGCGCTTGTGCTTAGACAATTGGGAAATACAGAAGAATACAGTTATTGCGCCAAACGGTGCGAGCACTACATACAAGGGCGCTAACCGTAATCCAGACGCTATGCAATCAGCACAGGGTTATTTGCGCTCATGGTTTGAAGAGGCTCACAGGGCATCGCAAGCATCACTTGATAAGCTAATCCCTACAATTATTCGTAACCCTGGCGCTAAGTGTATATTCTCTGCAAACCCGCAATCTCAGGGTGATGCATTTAGTCAGCGTTTTATTGTTCCGTATCAGGAAGCCCTTGATAAATATGGGTTTTATGAAGACGAGCTGCATTATATTTGCTTTGTTAATTGGCGTGATAATCCTTGGTGGAATGACGAGCAAGAGCAGTTACGTAAGTGGGACTTTGAGAATCAATCAAGAGCTAAGTACGATTGGATATGGGAGGGTAAGTTTTTGGACACTATCGATGATGCAATTATATTAGCGGAGTGGTTCGATGCATGCGTTGATGCGCATAATAAGCTTGGATTTAAAACAGTCGGCAAAAAGGTTGCTGCTCACGATCCATCAGACACTGGCGACGATCCAAAGGGCTACACTTTCAGGCATGGCGTAGTGTTTAAAGATGTATGCACAAAAGACAATGGCGATGCTAACGAGGGTGCAGACTGGGCATGTGCAAGAGCTATTGAGCATGGCGCTAAAGCATTCACATGGGATTGCGACGGGCTTGGTGCAACGTTGAGACGTGACATATCTAAAGGGTTTACTGGTAACGATATAGATCAAATCATATTCAAAGGCTCTCACTCCCCTGACGATCCAGATAAGCAGTATGAACCCACCAGTGACAACGCAGCACAAGCCGTAACAAACAAAGACCTATTTAAAAATAAGCGTGCGCAAGGCTATTGGGCGCTGCGTGATAGGATATACAAAACATTCAGAGCGGTTGAGCATGGTGAATACTGTGACCCTGATGAACTTATAAGCTTTGATAAAGACATTAATCAGCTTCAGCAATTGCGTTCTGAAGTGTGTCGCATACCTAGAAAATGGAACGGCGCTGGCACTATCCAGATAATGAGCAAGGCAGAGATGCGCTCTATCGGTATAGCATCGCCTAACATGGCTGATTCTGTTATGATGTCGCTCATGGTAAAAGACAAAGTTAAGCAGAAGAAGCGCCCACAACCTAAACGGATGCCTATTGTATGAATGAGAAAATGACAGATAGCGAACTTATAACGCTAACTGATTACATGGTGAATAACTCCGTTACGGAGTCAGGCACCTTTAATGATGATAATGAAAAATATCTGAAGTATTACAACGCCGACCCATTTGGCAATGAGGTAGCAGGCCGATCTAAGGTAATCAGCACAGATACGCGAGACATGGTTGAAGCTGATATGCCAAGCCTTGCCCGTGTATTCTTGGGCGCTGGTGATCCAGTAGAGTTCAAGCCAACAGGTGCAAATGCTGAGGCAATACAAGAGGCACGCGACAAACAAGCGGTTGTGTCGCACATCATCAAGTCCATTCGTAATTCATTCAGAACACAGCACGATTGGCTTAAAGCAAGTGAGATACAGAACATATCAGCGCTTGAGTATGGTGTTGAAGAGATTAAGCGCCCCAAGTATGCGACATATACTGACATCTCAGAGCAAGAGCTAACCGCTATTGTTGCTGATATTGAAGATGATAAAGACGTTGAAAGCGTTGAGGTTACAGAGCGTGATGGTGATGAAGATGACGATACAATCGATTCAGTAACTCTGCGCATTGTTGTTACCAAAAACGAATACTTTATGCGTTGCGTGCCTGTTGAAGATATGATCATCAGTCGCAATGCACAGAACAAAGAAGATGCTGAAGTAATCGGTAAACGTTTTACCAAAAAGCGTGGGCAATTATTAGCTGAAGGCTTCGATAAAAAGGTAGTGGATTCGTTACCAACAACTAACAGCGAAGACACGCAGCGCGACAATCTAAAAGCTATTCGTTACGAGCGCCAAGGTGGCGAAGAATATGATGATATGTCATATGTTCAATGGGCTAACCAAGAAGTTGAAGGTGTGGATGTCTATGCGTTAGTTGACTTTGATGGTGATGGCATTGCAGAGCGCCGCCATATTATTAAATGTGGTAATGTTGTTTTAGAAAATGAGCCGTTCGATCACATTCCTTACGCGATATTCAGCTCAATGCTGATGCCTAATAACATTATTGGTATTCCACGCGCTGAACTTACAGAGCAATACCAGAACATTAACTCAGCATTGTGGCGTCAAACGCTTGATAATCTGTATTCTGTGAACATGCCGCGCCATGCATACAATGACAACGTTGATGTCGATTCGCTATTGGACCATCAGTTTGGCGGAGCTATTTACGTGGATGGCCAACCAGCTGCGTCGTTAATGCCTATCACTACGCCGTATATTGGTGACAAGTCATTGCAAGTCATCGCCTTTATGGAAGGCAAGAAGCAATCCTCCACAGGTGCGCCACTGGCTAACCAAGCGCTTGAAGCTGATCAGCTACACAAAGAGACTGCCACTCGATTTAAAGGCATGGACGACGCACAGAAGGCCCGCATTGAACTGGTTGCACGGGTTATTGCTGAGGTTGGTTACAAGGATCTATGGGAAGGCATCGCATGGTTTGCAGCGCATTACCAAGATACTGAACTTGAAGTACGTGTGCTTGGTCGTGAGATGGCTGTATCACCTAAGTCGTGGAAGTACGACCATTATATCTGCGCTAAAGTTGGCACCGGTTCTGGCGATGACGAGAAGAAAGTACAAAGCCTATCCGCTCTATACCAAATCCAAGACCAGTTACAAATGAAGCAAAACCCAATGGTTGATAACACTAAGATGTACAACACACTTAGTGAGATCGTTGTGTCACTTGGACAGGAGTCGGTAGGTGAGTTCTTTAACAACCCTGAAGAGCCAGATGAAATTGTTGAAGCTGAACGCGATTCGTTGCGCACCATGGTTCAGCAACTGCAAGGTCAGATGCAAAACCCACTAGCTGAAGCTGAGCAAGTCAAAGGTCAGTTCCAAATGCAGATGAAGCAAATGGAACAGAAATACGACGCACAACTTGATATGATGAAGATGCAACAAAAGAATCAAGAGGAAGTATCTAATGCATTACAGGCAAGAGATACCCAGCTGCGCGAGCTTCAGTATAAATATGATCAGTTAATGGTTAACAAGCGCTTCGATTATGATAAGCTGCAAACCGAAAACAACGTAGACATAAAAGGGGAAGGATCAGATGACCAACCGAGCAACCAGCAACCAAAACAAGCTCAACAAGGGTCAACAGGCGGAGGCGTTGCGGAGTAATCCGCTACTCGCTGAAGTATTCACCGCCCTTAAGGCTGGCTACTTTGATAAGCTAACCAAGATAAAGAAGGGCGATGGGTACCAAGCGGAATTGGTTGAGATTCACGAATCAATGCAGAATCTCACACGCATTGAAGCCTATATTGATCGATGCATTGGCGACGCCAAGGTGATAGTTAATGAGCATCAACAGCCTGATGTGCTATAGCTTTAATTAATAACCAAACAATGATAGAATTTAGCTATCACAAAACTTTTGACACACCGATAGGTATCAAATGAGCAATAACGTAGATGGATTAGCCGCATTTTTGCAGGCTGATAATGAACCGGCCTCTGAAGAATTAGAGACAACTGGTGAAACTGAAGAGCAGATTGATGCTCAAGAAGAAGTGGAAAGCGAACCTGAAGGTGAGCTAGAAGCCAGCGAAGAAGTAGATGTTGAAGATCAAGACGAAGAGGACGACCCTGATGAAGAGTGGTTTACTGTTAAAGTTGACGGTGAAGAACTACAGGTAACTCGTGATGAAGCGTTAAAAGGTTATCAGCGTGATGCGGATTATCGCAAAAAAACGATGTCATTAGCAGACGAACGTAAGACCGTTCAAGCGGAAAAAGACCGCATAGGTTCTTTAGTTCAATCTGTAGACGCGTTTATTAAGAACGAACAAGAATCAATTGATTGGGAAGCACTGAAAGAAGAGAATCCTGAGCAGTACATTGTTAAGCGTGAAGCATTGCAGGCAGCTGAGAAGGTTAAGCAAGACGCAATCGCAGAGCAGAAACTTCATTATCAAGAAACAATCTCGAAAGAGACTAACGCCTTGGTTGAAGCAATGGGTGGAAATGATGTGTGGTCAACAGACCAGCGCAACACAGACTTGAAACAAGCCAGTGATTATCTAAAAGAAAAAGGTGTTACGGATAAGGACATTGAAGGCATTACCGATCATAGACTATGGATGATTATTTTTGATGCTGCCAAAGCGCAGAAGTTCAAGAAGACAGAAGCCAAAGTTAAAGAACAAGTTCGTAAAGCTCCAAAATCAGTTAAACCAGGGCAGAAATTACCGCCTGGGCAGCGTAAAGTTAAAGCGGCAACAAACAAAATCCGCGATGCTAGAAACTCCCAAGAAGGTGTGTATGCTCTAACAGAATTATTAAAACTTCAAGGGTAAAACATTATGACACAACCAACAGATTCATTTAGCTCATATGATGCAAAAGGCAACCGCGAAGATCTGATTGACCAGATCTACATGGTAGAACAAACTAAAACACCGTTTACTTCTCGTATTGCGAAAGTATCAGCCACAGCAACTAACCACGAATGGCAAACCGATGACCTAGCAGCAGCGGTAGATACTAACGCTGTAATTGAAGGCGATGACGCAACCACTGATGCATCGGTTGCAACAACTCGTGCCGGTAACAACACACAGATTTCTGACAAAGTTGCGCGTGTGACTGGTACTCAGGAAGCTGTAGACAAGGCGGGCCGCTCTTCTGAGATGGCTTATCAAGTTGCTAAGCGCATGACTGAGCTTAAACGCGACATTGAGAAATCAGCGTTAGCGAACAAAGCTAAGGTAGCGGGCAACGACACTACAGCGCGTGTATCGGCTGGTGTTGAGTCTTGGATTGCAACCAATACAAGTGCAGGTGGTTCAGGTGCTGACCCAACTGGCGACGGTACTGATGCTCGTACAGATGGTACTCAACGTGCATTCGTTGAAGCTGATCTTAAAACTGTGTTGGCAGCGTGTGCCAATGAAGGTGGCGATCCTAACCTAATTCTAACCGGTTCTTTCAACAAGCAAGCGATGTCGGCTTTCTCAGGTAACGGCACTAAAACTTTTGAAAGTAGCTCGCAAACGCTTAACACTGCTATCGACATTTATGTTAGTGACTTTGGCACACTGGAAATTGTGTACTCTCCTCAATCGCGTGACCGTTCTGCGCTAGTGCTAGACACTTCATTGTGGGCTATGGCTACTCTGCCAGGGCGCTCATACATGCAGACTGACCTAGCTAAAACTGGCGATACTGAGCGCAAGCAAATATTATGCGAGTGGACGCTTGAAGCGCGTAACGAATCTGGTAACGGTATCGTAGCTGACTTAACAACTTCTTAATCTACTAGGGGCTTCGGCCCCGCTTTTACAGGTGAATAAATATGAGTGAAGCAAAGAAAAGCGCAGGCACTGAAGTACTAGCCAAGCGCAATATTTGGGTAGATGTTGATGGCAAGGTAAAGAAGGTCCCTAAAGGCACTGTTCTTAAATTGTCTGAAGTTGAAATCAAGGCTTTCGGTAAAGCTGTGACTAAAGATGTACCAGCAAAGGAAGGTGACGCATGAGTGCACATGACTTAACGAAGGTAGCACTTAGCGGTGTTATCGATGATATTTCAACGGCTGGTCAGATCTATATTCCAGTGCCTAAGGAATTTGATGGTACAATCCTGCAATTAGTGGCCACACTAGATTCTGCTATCAGTGTTGCTGATGCAGACTTGACGGTCAAGAACTCTGATGGCACAACCATCGGTACTTTGACAGTTCCTTTTTCTGGTTCAGCAGCTGGCGATACAGTCACTGTTGATTTAAACGGTTTATGCCGTCCAGATGCTGCGATTGAAATTGAAACAGATGGCGCGTCTACTACCGCGGCTAAATGCTATGTAACGGTAGTTATTAAACGATGAAAACAAAGTGGAGATTGCTTAGTCAGGTTGATGGCGTTTCCACTTACTTTCGTGAAAACGATGGTAAGATTGAATATAACACGCGCGAAGACGTGTCAAATCAACTCAACATGAACAAAGCAGCAAAGACAAATGAATCAGGCAATTGGCAAGGTGAGATGCACCATGTTGCCAGTATTCCTCAGGTCGTATACATGGAGTGGTGGAAGGAGTTTGGCGGCAACCCAATGGATGCGGACAATCAGCCTAAGCTAATGCGAAAACTGCAAGAAAGGGAATGGTCTAAATTGCGTGTTAAATCAGGGCGGTTAATATGAGCATCACAAGCTATTCCACATTGAAAACAGCTGTGTTTGATTTCTCTGGTCGTGATGACTTATCAAGCAAGTTTAGTACTATTATCGAGATAGCTGAAGATAATATGTATAATAACGACTCTCAGCCGCTTCGTACTCAAGAATTAATCTCAACAACAACACTAACCACAGTGGCCGGTACAAACTCATTAGCGTTACCATCTGGTTTCATTAGTGGCTTAAGTATCTTGATTGTGGATGGCGGCTTAAAGCGTGAGCTTGTCAATACCGCCCCAGCTTCTTTGCATCGCAACGGCGAAAGCGGCATACCTTGCAAATATTCTATTACTGATACCATCGTTTTTGATTACGTGCCAGACGGTGCTTATGATATTGAGTTAACGTATTACGCACGCCCCAGCACTTTAGATGCCACGAACAACACAAACGCCATATTGACAGCATACCCAAGTATTTACCTTTACGCGTGCCTTGCTTCAGTGGCGGATTTATCAGGCGAAGATAACGATGCAGAGCGCTTTTACCAAAAAATGATGCGCTCGATTAAAGGCGCTATTAGGGCAAGTAGAAAACTGAGGTACGCACCTGGCGCTTCAGCAATGAATAGAACATGGACACCATGAAATGCCTAGCAGATTTAATACGGTTAATTATCCAGCGGTTGGATCAAGTTATCAGTCCCCGTCTTTGCCAGCATCAGCTCAGCGTACTGTCAACATGTACCCTGAAGTTGTGGAAAATGGTTTAACAGATGTAGTCCTGCACAACTTCCCCGGTCTTGATCGCCAACTATCTGGTAACTCAGGTGAGTTCGACCGTGGCCTACATAGATTCAAGGGTAATCTTTATCAGGTTGCCGGATCTCAATTGTATTTAGTTAGCGCCACTTTTGTTCGTACATCTATCGGGTCAATAGCAGGTAGCGGTCAAGTATCAATTGCTGATAACGGTAGCACTATGGTTATTGTTACTGGGGGTAATGGTGAATACACTTATGACGGCACCACGTTTGCAAGTACAACGCTTGGTTCTAACCCCACTAATGTTGAATATCTAAATAACTCCTTCTTCTTTGATGATGACGACGGCCGTGTAAGTGTTACCGATCCAGGTACCTTAACAATACCCGGTTTAAACTATTTTACACCCGAATCTGCACCAGATGCCTTGGTGCGCTCCTATGTATTTAACCAATTTATTTATCTATTTGGGGAGCGCACCATTGAACCGTGGCAGTACTCAGGCGTGGGATCGCCTCCTGTTGAGCGCATGAATGGTGCTATTGTTGAAAGCGTGGGTTTAGCTGGGCGTGATGCCATAGCAAACACTGAGCAAGCAATTTACTTTGTATCTGAGAAAGGCGCAGCAGAGCAGCTGCAAGGCTTTACTCCTCGCGAAGTGTCAACGGTTGCGGTAGCTAACGAATGGCGCTCATACACGATTACAGACGCTAAGGTGCAGGCAATAGACATACAGGGCTTGGATTTTGTGGTGTTTATGTTCCCAACTGATGGCAAGGTATGGGTTTACACTGAGCAATACGAGCTGTGGTTTGAATTAGAACATGGCACCAAGGAGCAAAGATGGCTTGGCAATTCAGTTATTGAAGTGTACAGCAGTACTATTGTGGCCGACTACGCTACTGGTAATATCTACAAGCTAGACCCTGATGTCTTTACGGATAACGATACCACAACTGTTCGTGAGCGTATTTTTGCGCCGTTAGCTGGTGAAAAGTTTGGCAACCCTAGGCAGTGGTTCCAGTGGAATGAGTTCGGCTTATCGGTTGAAACGGGCGTAGGTAATGCTTCAGAACGCGCCCCATTATTGATGGTGTCTTTCTCAACTAATGGCGCGCTAACCTTCAGTAATGAACGCTTTATAAGTTTGGGTGATACAGGCGAGTACCTAAATAACGTGCGTGTATTTGACAATAAACACTTTCAAGACTTGACAGTAAAATTGCGTTATACTGAACCAACTAAATTCAGTATCTTTTCCAGCTATATCAAAATTAGGAATAGCGGCAGACGATGAGCAGACAAGTAAACAACCCCACCAGCTGGAATAAAAATAGACCTAATATCTGGCGTAATGATCAATCTATCGCAGCTTATCTGCAAGAGATTGAAAACTGGGCGCGTCAAGTTTACGAAAGATTAACCGGTATTCATGAGCAATCGAGCTACACAGTAGCTACATTGCCGAATGCCACAGAGTTTGAGGCGCATACAATCTATGTGTCAGATGAAGCGGGTGGTGCGACTATTGCTTTTAGCGATGGCACCAATTGGCGCAGAGTTCAAGATAGGGCGGTAGTTAGTTAATGAATTGCGATTCTGTAGATATGGCTCAAATAGACAGTACTGAAGCAACAAAGATATGTGATGATGAATTATGGGATAGAATAAGTCCAGATGGCTGTAAAAAATGTAATTCAGAATTACCACCAGAATGGAATTATTTTTCATTCGATAATGGCCATGAGATAGTAGGTTTTTGGGCCTATCACTTTATTGGTGATCACACGCTGGGTATTCACATTAATATCTTGAGTAAATTTCGACGTGCTTATGGAATGCTTGCAGGTTTAAAACTTATTTCTCATATAAAAAACAATATCAAGTGTGTGACCACTATTGTTGCTGAAATACCAGAATGTTATCCGGATGTAATAAAGTTCACAGAAAAATTCGGATTTAAGCAGGCTGGCGTGAATCATCAAAGCCTTTTAAAGAACGGAAAGAACACAAGCGAAATAATTTTAACGCTAAATATAGGGGTAAAAACCAATGGGCGCAGTTAGACAACTTGGTGACTTTGTAGAAAACAAATTCCTTGGCGGTGATGCAGCCGACGCAGCAAAAGAAGCAGCAGATATACAGTCGCAAACAGCCATAGCACAAGCAGAGGCAACAAAAGAAGCCACTGCCATGACCGTTGAAGAGCAGCGACTGGCACGCGAGCAAAGCCGTGCAGACCTTCAGCCGTTTGTAGATTTCGGCTCAGGCTTTATGGATCAAACCAAACAGGCGGTTGGCACAGCTCAAAACCTGTTTACTGATCCATCTAGCATTATGGAAAATCCGTTTTTCACTGCTCTACAAGAAGACACTCGCCGCCAAAACCTACAGAATGCAGCAGTAGGTGGGCGACTAGGAACGGGCGGAACATTAGCGGGCCTTGAAAATGCAGCCACAAGGACTGGTTTCGATATTTTGAATTCAGAGCGTACCGCGCAATTACAGAACGCTTCATTCTTATCTAACTTAGTTGGTGGCGGTCAAAATGCCGCGGCTGGGCAAGGTGCTAGCTCAATGAATGCAGCAAACGCCATTGGTAATACCACAATGAGTGGTAATCAAGCCGCAAGCAACCTTATGACAGGCTCAGCAAATGCACAGGCAGCGGGTGTGGTTGGCGCAGCAAATGCACAATCACAGGGTATAAGTAATATGTTTAACCTTGGCGCTACACTTTACGGGGCAGGTTCATAAATGGCTATTGATTCAAGAATTGCTCTTGGTGTAAAAGGGCCGGATATTGCAAACTCCATCAGAAGTGGCTTAACAACTGGCGAGCAACTCGGAACCAGTAGTGTTCGTAAGCAGTTGCTCGAGCAGCGGGCAGCGGCAGGGCAAGTAAGCGCAGAACAAGCACAACAACAACAAGCAATGCAGGGCATGGTTAATTACGGAAAAGTAGTTGACGGTCTAGCATCCATTCCCGATATGGCTCAACGTGCAAAAATACTGGCGCAACAGGTGCCGATGCTTGAAGAAGCCGGAATACCAACAGCGCATTTAACATCCATGGATTTATCGGATGCTGGCTTGCGCAATGTGCAAGCGGGTATGAAACCATTTTTAGCAAAAGCGCAGGCACAGGCTCCGGCAGCCGTTCAATCATTTGATTATTTCCAGAAGGTAATTCAAAGCCCTGATACAACAGATGATCAAAAGAAAGCGGCACGCATTGAATTAAAACTTGATAGCCCAGCACCAACTAACTACCAGAAATCAATGCTCGATATGAAAAAGGAAGGGACTGAATTAAAACGATTACAAGTCAAGGAAGCAAGTGAAACCAATGAGCTGAAAAAGCAAAAACTGCAAGGTGATATTGCAGCACAAGAATCGAAAATGCAGCAAGATAATCAAGCAATTCTTGACTCAGCCGCAAGAGATTTGAGTACATTAGATAACACTCTATCAACAGTGACAGCATTAGCAGATCATGACGGTTTAAAGGCCGCTGTGGGCGGTACGTCGTTTTTCCCAACCATGCCAGGTTCTTCGGCGGCTGATTTCGAAGCAAAGCTCGAACAGTTGAAAGGGCAGCAGTTCTTGTCTGAAGTTCAAAAAATGAAAGGCATGGGTGCGCTATCCGAAAATGAAGGTAAGAAACTTGGTGCAGCAGCAGCATCACTAGAATTAAATATGTCAGAAGATGCTTTTGTAAAAGAGCTTGAGTTCATACAAGAAACTATGGGGCGTGCTCGTAATAAAATTGCTGGTAAACTTCCAGCTCAACAAGAGCAGCAAGCAGCACCGGCTGGCGACATGTCAGACGATGATTTAATGAAATCACTGGGGTTATAAATGCCAACTAAAACAGAGCTTTTAATTGAGGCTAATAACCGTGGCTTACTGACTGGTGAAAAAAAACAGTCTTTCGATTTGGCTGTGCAGCGTGGATTGATAAAGTTACCTAATCAGCCTATACCTGAATCAATGACAAACGAGGAATTCACAGCGAGGAGCGGTGATGCTCCTGATATTTATGGTGAAATAGCACCGCAAGCGCCTAAGCCCGAACCTAGTATGGGCGAAAAAGCATTAGGCTTAGCAGAAGCTGGCCTTACAACAGCCACAGGCGCGGTTGGCGGTACAATTGGTATGTTAGGCGGAACCCTGCAAGGCATTATTACTGAATTACGCTCTGGCGAGTTTGGCAGTAATGAGGCAGCTAATCGGATTGCTGATAGAGCTGAATCTGCCATGCAAGAATTCACATATGCACCTAGGACTGAAGCAGGCCAAGAATACGTGCAGGATATCGGCGAAGCTGGCGCAGCATTAGCCCCGCTAGCAGGTATGGGCGGTCAAATGGCTCAGATGGGGCAGATGGCAAAAGCCGCGGCACCACAAGCTAAGGCAGCAGCTGGTCAAGCGGTAGCAGCTGGACAACAAGCAAAAGCAGTGGCAAAGAATGCTTTTACATATCAAAGCCCTGCTAAGCAGAAGATAGCGCAACTGATAGAATCCGGCGTACCAGACAAAGAAACAGCGCAATACAGAATTACAGCGCCATCTACGACCAAGCCTGAATCACGAATATTGCAAGCGCTTAACGCTGGCGAGGCAAAGGTGGCAAAAGACAAGATCGCCATTGGAGCTATTGACCAGGGATTTGATGAAGGTGTGATCGCTGCTATAAAAACAGCGTCAAAGTCTGATAAAGCCGACATGGTAAAAATGCTAGACATATCTGAAAAAGGCGTTAAAAATCAACTATTTGCATCAAAGAATAGACCAACAGACATTATTGGCAATAGAGTATTAAAGACTTTTAACCAAGTTAAAAAGGCTAACCGACAAGCCGGAACAGACATTGATAAAGCCTCAAGAGCATTGAAAGGATTGCAAGTTGATTCAGCGCCAATAGGCAAACAATTTATGGGTGATTTGGCCGATATGGGTATTGGCGTATCTGATGATATGAAGCTAATTTTTAAAGGCTCCGACGTTGAGGATTTATCTAATGTCGAACGTACGTTGTCAACTGTATTTCGTCGAATGACTAGCGATAAAGCGCCGGATGCCTACGAGCTTCATAGAATGAAACGCTTTATTGATGAGCAAGTATCCTACGGCAAAATGGGCGATGGCCTTACAGGCAAGAGCGAGGCTGTATTAAAATCATTGCGCAGAAATATTGACGGCGCACTTGATGCTAAATTTAAAGACTACGACGCCGCCAATACCATGTATTCTGATACAATACAGGCATTAGATGATATTCAAACCGTAGCAGGTAAACGGATGGATCTAAGCGGAGACAATGCAAACAAAGCACTCGGAACGCTTATGAGGCGGGTTTTAAGTAATGCGCAATCAAGGGTTAATGTCATCGATGCACTATCAAGCTTAGACGATACAGCTAAAAAATACCCTGCCATGCTGGCCATAGAGGGCGGCAAAAAAGCAGGTGTAGCACCAGACTTGACCCAGCTGATTTTGTTTGCCGACGAACTTGATGCCAGATTCAAACCTGTAGCGCGCGGATCATTACAAGGGCAGATGGAGCAGGTAGCAAACAGAGGTCGTCAAATGGCGACAGGAAGCCCAACAATGGCGGCTGTCGATACAGTTGTCGGTGTTGCTGCAAGAGGTTTAGATAAAATCAAAGGCGTAAGTGACGACAAAGCTTTCCAAGCTATGCGTAAGTTATTAATTAGAGGTGAAGAATAATGGCATGGCTACCAATTAGCGGAACAATACCGCAATACTCTACGTCCTCTAATGCGCTTGCAGACGACTACTACATTAAGTTTTATGCAAGCGGTACAACAACGCCTGTAAACATGGCTACGGACAGCACAGGCGGAACCACGCTAGCTAAGTGTGCGTTATCAGCTGACGGCTACCCAATAAGCAACCCATTGGATGATTCCACGCGTTTTATCCCTCATATAGACCAAGATTACCGCATTGTAATGTATCTAAACGAAACAGATGCAGACAATGACACGACCGCAAGCGCTGCGTTTAATATCGATGGCATGATCCTACAGGTAGTGCCAACTGGAAATGCTGCCAATATAACCTTGCGCGACGTAACAATTGAGCAGCAGGATGACTACGATAGGTCTCCATTATTCATTGATGTGAATGACTTTACAGCGGGGGCAGGCCCTCACGTAATCACCGTACCGACAGGTTGGACTCCTACGAATGCTGACATGCGTTTTTATCGCCTTGATAACTCAGGTATTGTTACAGCGTTAACGCCAACCTCTACCAGCTCAACGACATTCACGTTAGCCGAAACATTACTTTCTACTGATACTATTTTTATCGGTGATGATACATTTAGAAATATGAGGAGAATGGAAGCCACTTTATCAACCAGCGGCGACCTCACAGGAGGATCATGTAAAGTGGTAAAACTGGATAATATAGTTACAATTTCAGGTTCATATACTCACTCGTCTTCTAGCCTCCCTCAGAGCGACACAGGCTTCATTCCAGACTGGGCGCAACTCTTAATATCAAGGGTAACTAGTGTGTATGAGTTTCAATCACCTTTCGTTGGAATGGTTGTAGTGAACAGTAATGGAAGGCTTAGTTTTGAGTATAAAGACTGGGCGGGGTCTGGGTACAACAAGGTAGGAACAAATTATTTTAGTATAACCTATATATATGAATAGAATGCTCGTCTTGCATAACTACTTGTATTTATAGTAAAGACGATCAATGAAAGATAAATTTACATCAATATAATGGCAAAATAATGGCATATAACCCAGTTTCAGGCTTTACACTTCAAGTTATCACACAGACGGGCGAAGTGGCTTCAGATTATTATTTGAAGTTTTACGAAGCCAATACCACTACGCCATTAAGCATGGCCACAGATTCAACCGGCGGCACTTTATTAGTCAAAGCTAAGCTAAGCGACTCAGGCTTTCCAATTAGCAACCCGCTTGATAATTCAACTGTCTTTATTCCACACATGAACGCAAATTACCGACTGGTTGTGTATTTGGATGAGGCGGATGCAGACGCAAACGATACTGCATCAGCTTATGTGAATATCCCTTCCGTGCCTACGCTTATTGGGTCATCAGCCCTAGGCACAGCAACAGGGGAAATATCTCTTAACGAGGATTTACCAACAGTATTAGCGCCATATCTTGGCCGTAACCTATTGATTAACGGTGATTTTTCACTAAATCAACGCGCAGTCTCAGGTACAGTTGTCCTATCAGCGGGTAACTACGGACATGACAGATTTAAAGCAGGCTCTGGTGGTTGTACGTATACGTTTGCCACTTCTGCTGGTGTGACTACTATTACAATATCAGTTGGTACTCTACAGCAAGTTGTAGAAGCTACTAACATCCCAGCTTCAGATGTTATCCTAAGTTGGGCCGGCACTGCACAAGGTCGTATAGACTCCGGCACGTATGGCGACAGTGGTTTAGTCACAGATACTACTACAGGTGGTACGAATTTCACTGTCGAGTTTGATACAGGTACAGTATCTAATGTTCAGCTAGAGTTCGGTGATACAGCGACTGAGTTTGAATATGTTACCCCAGCTGATCAATTAGCCAGATGTCAGAGGTATTATTGGAGGATTCAAAACGACGGCGTGAATACGCCACTAGGAGCATCGACGATGTATACAACCGGCGCTGCTTATACTCCATTTAGATTCCCAGTAACCATGCGAAGCGCGCCCGCCATATCGGCGTCTTCTGCGAGTGATTTCACAATCTTCTCAGGAGGTGTAGGTATAGTACCTACAGCCTTAGCTGCCGAAGTCCCGACCAAGTACAGTTTTGACCTCAGGTATGACAAAGTAGGTGGTTACGTGCTAGGGTACTCAGGTATCGCACGAATATCTGTGCTTAATGGGTTTATAGCAGCAGACGCGGAGCTTTAATCAATAAAACCCTGAAATGCTAACGTGTTTTGGGGTTTTTAGTATTTAGGGGCCAACAGATGGGAGCATGAAAGCTCGAATAGCAAGAGCACAAACACCAGCAAAAGCGGTCGATGATACAAATATTAACAATTTCCAATAAACATCCTTCTTGGCCTTATCGATAACTAGCTCATTAAGACTCGGTAATATCTTTTCTATTACTTTGTCTTGCCTATCACCTTGGGCTTTTATCTGATCCACAATTATATTGAATTTGCTATCAACGTGTCCGAAAATCTCTTTTTTGTGCTCCGCTAATTCTGATCTGCTCACATTATTATCCAACACATTAAAAACCTTGTAATATCATGTTAATTATAGTGCAATTGTAGCACGAAAGATGTGATTTTAACCAAGAGATAAGACAATGGAACTAGAAATTAAACGATTAGGAGGCGATAGCGACACCACAATTGGCGCATGGTATGTGGGTGAAGGTATGGCCAAGTACCTATTTTGCTTCTCAATTGAGGATGAACGCCGAATTAACAAGATTGCCGGTAAAACCCGCATACCCGCTGGGCGTTATGAAATCATCCTGAACAAAACAGGTGGCATGAATCAAAAATACGCCAAATACCCATGGCATAAGGGTATGCTTGAACTAGATGAAGTGGAAGGGTTTGATTTTATCTATATTCACCCTGGCAATACCGATGATGATACTGAAGGTTGCTTATTACCAAATTACAAGGCTGACGCAAACAGTATGCGCGGCGAAAATAGCTTTGAATGCTACAAAGATTTATACTTAGAGGTAATCTCTGCCATTCAAGATGAAGAGCAGGTATTCATTACAATTAAAGACGAGGAATTCTAATGGAAAACATTCAAGAATGGGTAGTTATTATTTTGGCGGTTGTGGGCGGTGCTTCAAGCATTGTACTAGGCTTGGAAAAGATTGCCAAAGTAACGCCATCTACTAAAGATGACTATTACGTTGGTAAAGCAAAACGCGGCCTAGGCTGGGTATCAAATATTCTGTCTAAAATCGCACTTAATCCTAAGAAATGAAAACCATCCTAAAACTAATAGAGCTGTTTTTACAGCTCTTTAGGCGTTATGAGAACTCAGAGCATGACAAACGCAAAAAAGCTGCTAAGCGCGATCCTGTTGAGTACTTCAATACTCTTAACGGCGTGCGCGACAAGTCCAAAAATCCTACCGATAGCACCGACATTAAACACTAGATACCAAGGCGACATGGTTGTTATGACCATTGATGACGCTGGAAAGCTAGCTGAGTATGTCGAGGCGTTGAGGTATACGTGTACAAAATAACGGTAAAAGTATACGTATAAGGTTCATATGACTAATATAATGGGATATACTAACCATGGCTTGTAATCGCCATGGTCCCACCTGTGACCGTAATGACAGGGTAGCCACTAACAAATTAAGAGCTTGTTAGTGGCTTTTTTTGTTAACCCAACAACACCCGCAACTCATCAATAACCTGATTATCAACTTCTGGCGTACTGGTTGCCACATGTGTTAAACGATCAATGATAGCGCCTTCAATATGCAATAAAGGCTCTTCTTTTGAAATCACCCATGTATGCAGACATCCAGAATCAGCACTATATTTAGCTTCAGCATAATAATGATCTGAATCATTAAGCTTTTCGCAAAGCTGAGTGGCTGCTTTAATAAGCATTTTTTTGTCTGGTGTTAGTAGCTCGATATTCATTTTGTAGCCCCTTTCGTTAATGTCTACCTAAATATAGGCTAGCCCCTTAGGAATGTCAACTAAATATCAAACGGGCTGCCATATCGATTTTTGCTGCTTTTACCGCGTTTCTTTTTTGCGTGCTGAGATGCTGGATTGTGCGGGTCATCCTCAATTTTATAGTGACAAGGGTTTGGATGATCCATACATTTAAGCATCTCGTGAGTATTTCTGGTTGCGGATCCAACAATCTGAATACCAGCGCCAAGTGCTTCAATCAAAGCCTGTGTAATAACTATAGAATCATCAACAATAAGTATTTTCCTTTCGTCATTCATACTAAACCCTCATCTTTCAATATAGTCATTAGGTTTACAGCTGTTTGAATGTCTTTGTAAGAAGCTGGGCCATGAAGCGTGTCAATATCAAGATCGGGGTTAATCCTGACATTGAGGAACACATACCCGCCAAACTTTTTAGTTAGCTCCAATTCCTCAGAATCATAACCACCATCAAACACAAACACATTGCCTCTACGCTCTTTGTATTTCATAGATCACCTTCAGGCGCTTTAAAGCCAGCGTCATACATAGCGCCTACAACACCAGCAATTGATGGCTTACCTTCATAAACTAGGTTCATAGCCTTCTCAATAAACACTTGCTCTAACGCTTTAGGTTCTTTGCGGTGTATTGTGTAGTACTCACCCTCTGTATCGCCGCTATAGTACAGATTACTCTTATAGATATAGTAATCATGGTCTATTTTCTGCACCCATAGGCATTTCTTTGATTCAATCTCTTCTAACCAGCAATGCTCTTCTGTAGGTTGTTCGCCCCATGGTATATCAGTCATTTTGTTAGCTCCAATTTAGCGTCTTTAATTATTAATAAGGCTTGTTCGGTTAATACCGCAGTGGCTACGTCACTTTTAGCTCTTACAGCCTCTTCCAGCTTTCCTTCGGCTTCGTCTATCGCCTTCGTCAATTGCTTATTTATAATGTTCAGGCTCTCGACCTTTTTTAGTGAATGAGCTTCATAAATTGTCTTTGATTCATTCCCATTGCTACTAATCATATTGATCTTACTCCTTACCTTTTAGTGTATCTTTGTAATTTCATTGCTGTATACAGATGCCTTAACCACAGTACCCGGCGGGAATGCACCGCTTGGATTGCATAAGCAATTCTTTCCAGCTCCACCGCAATCTATCACTCCGCAATTCTCCCATTCCTTATTGAGATGATTCTCGCATACCCAGCCGCTGCCATTACACTTATTGCACTCAGTCATTTTGTAGCTCCTTTTTAGTTTCTTCAATTAAATGTAAATCAGTATCAAGTATTTCAGCCCACACACCCTGAATACCGACCTTTTCAAACTGATGCCACGCGCCATCTTTTCCTAAGTAGCTTAGTTTTTCTTGCTGGTATTTGAAGTTGTATCGACCACCTCTAACTAGGTTCATTTTAAAATCCACCATAAATCCTTCTATTTAACCCATTTGCTCGCTCGAACTTATCCCAGTCAACACCTATGTATCTCTGAAGTGCAATGTGCTTGTTGTTGTTCATCATGGCTTTTCGCTGCTGCGCTCGTTTGTGCTTTAGCTTGTTGAATCGCTTTATGGTTCGCAGTGCTTTTGCGCTTGTTTTCATTATCATCTCTCCTTTAATTTAAGTACACGCTCAACAAACTCCCTTAACCGGGTATTTGCTGCGCGCCTCGCTGCATTTTGTTTTCTGTGATCAACTGGCTCCACTTCATAGGCGGTTTCCCATGTTGATTGGTATCCTTCGTAGGCTTGTGCAACATAAGCCGCTGGCAGCTTGGCTATTTGCTCTTTGAACCATTTTTCATCGTGTTTATGTAACATTCAAAAGCCTCAAGTGCTGATTTATAGCCTAGTGCAATACATCCATAAAAGCCAAGTTTGTTTACAGTTTTTAAGTATTTTATTTGCTCATCGCTTATTTTGCATTGCGAATGGTCCTGTCTCTTCATTTCACAAAAAAAGCCGCCAATGATAATATCACTGGCCCCTGTAGTCATGCCTTCAGCCTTTTCACTCATTACCTGTGCAGCTGTTTTTTTGCCCTCATTCCTTATGTGTGTAGCAATGATGCCCCATGTATCAGGGTACCTCTTGCGCACCTCATTAAAAAATGTGACCTGTTCGGCTACTTCTTTTGGGCATTTACCACGGAACTTTGTATCACCCCATATGGGTATGTCACTCGGGAGCTTCATCTTCTGGCCTATTATGTGCATAAACTTCGATGTATTTAGTACCTTTCTTTTTAGCGTAGGTTACAGTTTTTGGCGGTGTGCCTTTACCTTGATGCTCAATAAATAATTCAACATTAGGGCAAACTTTGCCATCAAAAAAGGCCTTACTAAAATCTTGAAAAATACCCTGTATTTGCGCGCTTCTGCTTTCTGGGTTATACCAAACATCAAACTTTCTATATTCAGTTATATAGTGCGCCTTCAGCATTAGCGTATTAGTTTTTGAGCCTACCCATTTATCAAGTGTAAATCCAATAACTTTATCTGTGCTTACTTGATATGGATCAGCTTTAACTTTGTGAAAATCAATCTTTAACTTGTCGTTAGGGTTGATCATCTCAGCTTTACATTTTTCACACACTCGTGCTGTGATGTCGTTCTCATGCTGGCATTCGTCACACTGTTTTATTGACCATCTGTGTTCACAGCGTTCTGCATGACCATTAATAAGAGAGTAACCAAAACACCTACGCCCATAATGAGCGGGCAGAAACTTGCCTTCTTCGTATTCAATACGGTTTCCAGCTAGGTCTGTGAAATATCCATCTTCATCTATACCATAATCACCATCGTTTTTGCGCATTGAAAACTGATTAGTGCTTGAGCATGAAGGGCAATTAACATCGATTGGCTCGCCTTTCTTACCTGTGCGCGCCTGTATCATCGGCGTAAATAGGTCGTCTTCTAGCTGGTGATGCTCAATATTGCCAGCGTAATCTAAAATTAATGCGTCTTTTTTATTGTCATGTATGCGCATACTGCGCCCTATGATTTGCTGAAATAAGCTGGCGGATTCTGTAGCACGCAATATAGCAATGACATCAACATGCGGTGCATCGAAGCCCGTGGTTAAAACGGATACGTTCACAAGGTATTTAAACTTTCGTGCCTTATAATCTTGGATGATATCGCGTCTCTCTGCTTTTGGTGTTGCACCAGTCACCAAGCGGCTATTATCAGGGTCTAGGCTTTCCATAACCTCACGTGCATGGCGAACGGTTGCGGCGAATATCATCACACCCATGCGGCTAGTGCTATGGCTTACAACATCATTGACGATCTCAGCGGTTAACCTTCCCTGGCCAGTAAATACGCGGTCATATTCTTTTTCTGTGTGACGCTTAATATCAGACGTGTTATACGACTGAACATGGTCAGGGTCAGCATGCGGTCGTGTTAAAAATCCAAGGCTTATAAGGTAATCAGCTGTTATGCGATAAACCATAGTGTGAAAATACGGATCTTTCGTTTGATCACTTGGCACAGGGTTATTGTTTTCATCGTACGCATAAATATAACCATCATTAAGGCGGTATGGTGTAGCACTAAGCCCTATAACGCGAAGCTGTGGATTGCTTTTGCGCATTTCTTCTATGATGGTTTTGATTGTAGGCGTAATTTGATGACACTCGTCAATGATGACAGCGGCAAAGTCTTTGAATTGACGCACGTTATTTTTCACGGACATAGGTGTGCCAAAAATCACATCATGTCTAAGGCTTTTTCCAATGCTTGCGCTGTAGAATGACGCGTCGTAGCCGTATGATGTGTATTTAGAAAAATTCTGTTCCGTTAATTCACTAGATGGCGCTAAGCAAAGCACTTTTTTACCGCTTAATTGATTAAGGTTAATAGCTATATTGGCGACTATAAGTGATTTACCACAGCCCGTTGATCCTTCCATTAAACAAGGCTCAACACTTTTCTTGCACCATGTCATTATTTCATCTACAGCGCTTTGCTGGTAATCTCTTAGCTTAAACATTTACGCGCCCCTATAACCGTAGTAGCCGAATTTTTCCTCGTAAAGTGCTCTAACCTCAACAGCTTTATTGAAGTCGTCATACCTACCAAGGTCAACCCTTTGGCCGGATTGATTTACAGCTCTAACTTGCCATTTTTTTGCAGCCTTATGCCAGTTAACTCCTATAACGCCAGTCTTGTTTGATTTTTGCATTGGCAAATTCTTAGAGTTATCTTTACTATCTGACGACCTTAAATTCGACCATTTATTGTTCATGCCATTATGATCAAGGTGATCAACCTGTAAAGGTAGAGATTCGCCCATAAGAACAAATGCAAGCCTATGAGCTTTATAGGATTTCCCAAATATTTTTATTGCAATATAGCTTGTCTTTGATCGAGAAGAAGTAACAACAGAGCCAGCTTTTGAATTTGCAAACAATGAATTAAAAATATTATCGCTTTTTGTTCCGGAGGTTCTTTCTTTCCATGTAAAGTCTCCATTTTCTGGATTATATGAAAGCAAGCCATTTAGTGTATTTATATCCATAATGCTGTTGATAGCATCCTGTTGATATGGTCTAGGGTTGTACATTTTAAGCCTCAATCCTAAAAGGTGACTTTTTAACTTTAAACCCTTTAATTTCGCGCCACTTGATCGATTTAGTCGTGGTTGATTTATCCGCATTCAGACCAATAAATCCAGATCCATTTTTGCAATACAGCAATCCATCATACTTATACAAATTAACTTGTTTAAAGACACCTGTATTCGTTCTGATTACAGCATAAGCTTTATCTATTTTTTTGAACGCTTCCATTTTACTTCTCCTTATTACTTTGAATTTCTTTTTTGTTCACCTTCTTTGCTTGCTTTATTGAATCAATAATAAGATCAAGCGGTTTCTTGCCTCCGAACTTATGTTTTTTGTAGTCATCCATTGCGTTATTTGCTGCATCCTGTGATGACTTCATACCCATAAGTTCTTTTTGGCAACCGTTTAATACTTGGTTATATATGAAACTCTCTTGATTTGTCATTTTTACGCGCTCCCGTGCGGTTTATTTCAAAGACCAATAACTACTTGATTTTTTGCGGTACTGTTCAAGATCAATATCTTTAAGCTCAGGGACTTTACTATAGTCCACACTCCCTTTGCGTTCAACCTTAGAAAGCTTAGATCCATTAATTTCTGATTCATTTTCGCCACAACGCTCAATGATTTCGGTTAGCAAATCTTTTGATATTTGGCTATAGCGCTTCTCCTCATCTTTTGCCTCTTTATACTGAGCAACAAGATCAACAGTAAACACATCGCTTTCTTCAGCGTGACGCGGTTCAAGATAGCGCTGCGCGTTTGGCATCTCACGTTCAACCAGATAAGCATCATAGAACTTTTTAAGCTTTGGCAATGCTTCGTCAAACCATGCTTGGCTAAAAGCTTGCTCATGGTAATTATCACCCTTAGGCGTCCATTGATAAAACGCACACCAGGTTCGCCCAGTGCATGCCATCTCAATTTGTACTTGAGCAAAATAATGTGGCTGTTCAAATAGCGGCTTAAATTCTGGCTTATCTTTATCACGCAAACCAAATGGGCATTTAATTTCTGCCACTCCGTCGTCACCTATTAGGCCATCTGGTGACGCTGCTAGCCATTCGTGTTCTGGATGCACATGCAGGCCAGTTTCTTCAATTGGTGCGGACAAATGAAACATCTCAAGCTCAATAGTTGCGCTGCCCTCGCTAGCTGTACCCCATTCAGTCGCAACGTTAGAAATAAACTCTGAATCCGCACCATGCCACTCACGCACCATTTGACGCATTAGGTCAGCGGGTTTACGGTATGGATTGACGCCAAGCGCTGCGCCGATATTTGACCCTGTAAGACGTCCGCGTCGTTGTTCAAACCATTCTTTAGAACGCTGTTCTATCATTTTATTTCTCCTATTTAATAACACTTCAATGTCACGGACGTTCCGCCGTGAATCTCTTTGTTATTTAAAGATACCCCCTTCTTTCGCCACAAGCGGGGGCGTACTTGTTCCAATCGCCATAATTGGCTGGCTACAGTTACACTGACCAAACGTCAAAGCCTTATCGGACTATTAAACCGATAGGAGTGCACAAATCTACCACTGCTAGAGTTCTTTAAAACGGCACATCATCACCAGCGCCGCTTGTAGGGGCTGCCGCTTGTTGTTGTGCTGGTTGTTTGTTTTTTGGTGCAACCTGTTGAATCCAATTGCCGCTTTTGTCTTCGCCGTTTATTTTCATTTCCCAAACCATCAATTTTAGATACATAGGAGAATGGCAAAGATGCTGGCTTAGTGTTTCATCCGTAGGCTCTTGGCCAGACTGCACAAGCTTACCGCCGCTTGCATTGTAGTCGATAGCTGCAAGCATGTTTTTTGCTTTCTGAGCTTTTGCTGTATCAGATTCAAATACTTTAATTTTTTGAAATAGCACTCGATCTTTATGGGCATCAGGCGCAAGCACAACCCACTTAATATTAATGTAGCGGTCACCGTCGTATTCTGCCCATTTAGCTTCATCCGCCGTAGCCAGTACTTCAGTGTTATTAGGGATTGGTTCAAAAGAACCGCCGCCCGCATTAAATTCGCCGTTTGATGGTGTATCGTTTCCGAAAAATGACATAATTATTTACCTTTTGTTGTGTTTAAAGTTGGAATAAATTCAATTAATGGGTTAATGCCTGGCGTCACTTCAATGTCTTCTGTGATGCCGTAGCGGTTCTTACTAACATTAGCAGCTGTAGCGTAAGTTACAAGTAAACGTGTACCATCGCTAATAGCTTTTTTGCGTTCGCCATCGCCTCGGGTGAATGTTTGCAACTTTAAGAAGCCAACAATATCACTGTCATCGATGTACGGCGCAACACTTCGCTTGTTTAAACGCATACTGTATCGCGTGTAAGGATCTTGGTCAGGGAGCTCAACAGTCTCAGTATCTGCATGCGCAATAAAAATAATGTGCATGCCACGCTTTTCATTCAAGATGCCACATGCTTTACGTACACGCTGATGTAATCCGCCAACTGCCATCCAACCGGCACCATAGCCACCCATGGCTTGGTTGATTGTTTTTGGCTTCTTAGGATCACCATCTACTACTGATTGCACAAATAGGCGTTCTAGTGCCGTAACAGAATCAATAATTAAAGTTTGATATGTGTGATCTTCTTTAATTAGTGCGGTTAGCTGCTCCCATAATTGTGATTCGCTTTCAAGTACCGGGAAGGCATCAGGGCGTTGACCATTAGGCAACGCCTGCAAGCCGTCTTCGGCACGAATTACAATGGGTTTCGGGAATGATGCAGCGAGCGTGGTTTTACCCATGCCGCTGTCCCCTGTTATGGTGCAAATCACAGCCCGATCCAGCGGCGTTGTGATCGTTTCTAATAGACTCATTGGTCTGCTCTCCTTTTGGTTTTTTATCACTGCTTTTGCTAGCCAGTGATTGCAAGATTAATAGACTTGATATATTCTGTCAACTCACAGTTTACAAAAAAGGAAATAAAAATGACCATTCAAGAATTACGCGCCCTTATTAACAAGCACGACCAAACTAAAATAGCTGAACGCTCAGGCGTCACACGCTCATATATTAATGCGCTAGCAAATGGCAAGCGGGTTAATCCAACCATTAGAACGATTGATCGCATTGTGACGGCTATTGGGGAGTTGAATAAATGAACCAAATCTACGATTACTTAGAAGCAGGCTTTAGAATATTCGGCCTGCACAAAATTGAGCGAGGGCAGTGTGCTTGCGACAATGAAGAATGCGAGGCCATTGGTAAGCATCCACGAATGTCTAATTGGCAGAATGTTCCTATGTGGTCAGATGACCAGCTTGAGGTTATGGAACAGACTGGTCACTTCGATACAGGTTTTGGGGTGCTATGTGATGGCTTTTTGATTATCGATGTTGACGCGCGCAACGGCGGTGTTGAATCATTCACTAAACTTTGCACAGATCATGATTATGATTATCTTGGCAATGCAGGTTTTGCCGTGCGCACTGGTTCGGGCAATGGATCAATGCACCTGTATTATAGAATCGAAGAGCCTACCGCGCTTGTGCAGCATTTAGATGCATACAAAGGTCTTGACTTAAAGTCAAGTGGATTTATTGTGGGTAATGGATCATTGCATAAAAGCGGTGCGAATTACGAGACAATCCATGGGGACCCGCAGGATGTCATAATAGCGCCCGCTAAAATTATTGAGCTACTCAGAAAGCCAGAACGCCATCGCGCCATGGTGAGCGGTATTGCTATTGATGTCAGCGAGCAAGAAATTGCCGAGATGTTGAAGGTCATCAACCCAGATTGCGACCACGAAAAATGGGTCAAGATTGGCATGGCCATACATGATGCAACAAATGGTGCTGGCTTGGACCTATGGAATGATTGGTCTAGCCGTGGCGAAAAATACCCTACATTCGGGTTATTGGAAAAACGCTGGCACTCATTCGGCAAAGCGGGCAATCCTGTTGGCCTTGGCACGCTTATTCACTATGCGCGCGAGTCTGGTTATCAGGAAAGCGCGACATTTGAGCCGTCCGTTGAATATGAGTGCGATGTTGAATTAGGCGAGGGGCCTGACCAGAACATTGATTTATTGCGCCCGCCAGGGTTTGTGGGTGAAGTAGCTGGATGGGTGAATGGTCAATGTCGGTTTAAGCGTGAGAACTTAGCCGTGGCTGTAGCGCTTAACGCCGTGGCCAATATCTGTGGCATGCGTGTTACTGATGACTTACTAGGCAACCGCACAAACCTGTTAACGTTCTGCGTTGCATCATCCGCTACAGGCAAGGAAGCAATCCAACAGGCTTACACCAAAATTATGCAGGAAGCTGGAATGCTTCAGGCAGTTTATGGTGGCATCAAGTCTGAGCAGGAAATTTACCGCAACTTATTAAGGCATCAGGGGGCTTTCTATAATATCGGTGAGTTAGGCTTGCAGTTGAAAAAAATTGTTGAATCTAAAAACGATTATTACAAAGGCGCTACCGCCTCGCTTATGGATATATACACAAAGGCGGACGGTATTCTAACGATTAGCGGCGACTTGAAGGTAGAAGTTGAGACGGAACTTAAAAAGGAATTGGCAAGTGTTACAAAGCAGATAGATAACAAGGGTGGTCTCGATCACTTGATTAGGCGTGAAAAATCATTAACAGATCGCCTAGAAAGCATAGGCGCTGGTATTGCAAACCCTTTCTTGTCTGTTATTGGCTACACAACCCCAAGTACCTTTGATGGGCTTATGACGCCTCAAGAGGGTGAGTCTGGGTTTGTTGGTAGGTCTATGATTTTTGAGGAAAAAGAAGCACATCCGCGCATTAAGAAAGGCCATAAAGTGGAGGATATGCCTGAGACATTACGAGTGCAGCTATTACAGTTACGCTCCCCTGGTACGTTTAGCACTGAAGCGCCGGAACGAATAGAGCATAGCGGGCCGCTGGCGGTTATTCCTACAGATGAAAAAGCAGCAGCACGCCTCCTAGATGGCGTTGAGAGCTACTTTTATAATCTTGGAACGTCATTGCTTGGGCAGCCTTCTTTAGTGCCTGTGGTGCGCCGTGCATTTGAGCTGGTGGCTAAAATCAGTTTGATACTGGCAGCGCCTCATGGGTTGAGAACGCTTGAGCATGTCGAATGGGCATTTGCTTTAGTTGATCGCGATGTGAAAAAGAAGCTGATGTTAATCCGATCTAATGATGAAATTCGTGTGGAGGATGCTTTAGGTGCAACTATTTTTGGTTGCATGGATGAGGAAATTCCGGTTTCGCATGGCGTTGTAATTAACAGATGTCGCAAGAAAAAGTTTGACGAAAAGGTAATTCTAATGATGATCGACAAGATGATTGCGGAAAACTTAATTGTGCGCAATGAAGAGAAACACCCCCGAAGTGGTCAAAAAGTAACCAAATACCTGCTCTGTAATGGTGCATCGTCGATAGCTTAGACGACCTCGGACAAGCATAATCAAAACCTGAAACCCGCATGGTCATTGGCCTAGCGGGTTTTTTTTCGTTATGCCTAGATGCCTAGATGCTTGCTAAGAGATATATACATAAAAACAGGTACAAAATAGAGAAAGAAAATAAAAAATACGGATAAGCATCTAGGCATAACTAATTAGAGATAACTATTAATTAGTTTTTTTAAATAGTTGTTATAATACAGTTACTTACAGAGGTTGACATTATGTCCACGTCCAGTAGTTATGCTTATCCAGATTCGTCTAGGCATAACTAAGCATAAAAATCTTTACTTAATATTAAAAGTGTTATATGTTGCATTTTCTTATATATATAAACAAAGAAGGATAAGCATGACTGATAATATGAAGTTCACAGAAATAAAAACGCCTATAGATATTCCTTGTCTTAAGGATATAAAAACCCGAGAAAAATATATCTTCAATGAAATGAAAATTGGAGATCACACTTTTTTCGAAGGACAGGTAACCGGCGGAAAGGCGTACATGGCTGCGCAAGCACACGGCAGATACAAAAATAAAAAGTTTCGTGGAAAAACTGTTGATGGCGGCCTTTGTATCTGGAGAACAAAATGAACATAGAAAAAGACATCCCACTACCCCCGAAAGGACGTGGCCGACCAGCAAAGTACCCATTCGGAAAAATGGACGTTGACGACAGTGTATTCTTCGAGGGCGAGAAAGCAGGTGGCAGGGTCTACAATGCGGCTATGGTATTTGGCAGAAATCACAGCAAACGTTTTGTTGGCCGTGTGGCAGATGGTGGATTAAGAATATTTCGTGTGGAATAACTTGTATAATGTCCACTGATGCGCTATTGTTAATTTGTGGACATTAAAGGAGAAATCAAATGGCTAACACAAAACAACACAGTTTTCATGACATGCAAGTTGGCGATACTCGCGAGTATTACGGTGAATGCCCAGTACAGGGTAAAAAATCCATGGTGCATTCAGCGTTTTACAAATACGCCCAGCGTAACCAGTGGCGAGTTAAAACAACATGCGATCGCAAGAATGATCTTTTGATTCTTGAGAGGGTGGAATAATGAAACACGCCAGAACTGCACTATTCCTATTTGCCTTCCTGTTGCTGATGGTTGGCGGTTATTTTTATTGTAAAGTTTGGAGTATGAAAAAATGAGCGAACGTAACGAATGGCCATTAAACGCAATTTGTAAGGCGCAGGATGAAAGCGGTTATTGGTGGTATTATCGCGATGTTCCGACGACTTGCAAATACAACTGGCGCGGCAAGCATATTAAGCTTCACACTTACACAACCCCACTGAATGGAGATTGGCGCGATACATTGGTGATGAAGGATCTCCCTGAATCCGAAACAGGGGGCAGATCTAAGTCAGACGGATCAACCGCTAGCTATTACGAGCTACCAGAAGGTGCTACGGAACTGCAACACTTGATTAGCCATCGCAATCTTAATGCGCAAGATGGTGAAATGTTTCGTGCAATCTATCGCAAAGGTCGTGCTAGTCACAGCGATGAGCTGCGCGATGCCAAGAAAGTATTGTTTTATGCGCAGGCTGAGGTTGAGCGCTTGGAGAACTTAAAATGAAATGCCCATACTGTAATTCTGAAGACATGGCACTACATTCAAAAGCTCAAGGTCGTTGGGCTTGTGGATCGTGCCGCAAAACAACTCGTAGCCCTATCACTAAAAACAAGTTCGAACCAATTGTGATAACTAAGAAAAAATTGGTTATCACCTACGCGCAAAATGCTACGCCCGTTTTTTCTGCTGGTATGCGCAGTTTGCGCACCTATTGCAAAAAGAATGATGCCCAGCTGGTTGTTATACCCGGTCGGTATAAAAACCCCACAAGTCAATGGACTGAAGCACAAGAAGACAGTGAATGGTGGGCAGATGAAGTAAAAGACGAGCTATGTGGCACTCGAATAGACGTTGCGAAGTCACTGGTGATCTGTGGTGACGTTTTCATCCAGCCGACGGCTGTTAGCCCTATGACAGGACTAACGACGCTCACAGGGGCAAAGAGCTGCATCTTCGGGCATCCACAAATTAGCGTTGAGGCTACACCTACTCCTCAAAACTCAATGGCGAAGCTTTGCATGACATCTGGTGTTATTACAAAACCTAATTACACGGATAGCAAAGCAGGCGTTAAAGGTGAATTCCATCATGAATATGGAGCTACATTAATCGAGCTACGAGGTAAGAAATTTCATACCCGACAGTTATGCATCGATGGCAGTGGAAAGTTCTATGATCTTGATAAGTGCTATAGCGGTAGCAAGGTGACTTCAGGTCATAAAGCTGAGGCGTTTATCAGTGGTGATTTTCACGCTAAGTTTCTAGATCCCAAAGTAATGAGCGCTTGGTGGACTGGTAAAAATGCACTTATCAAACTAATCAAACCTAAAGCACAGGTGTTTCATGATTTGCTAGATGGTTATTTTGGCAGTCATCATCATCGGCTAAACCCGTTCTTGACACTTAAGAAGCATTTTAATGGTGACAACGATGGACAAACGGAAGTCACTGATTTAATTGATAAATTTAGCAAATGCTTGATTGATGGAAAGAACTATGTAGTTAAATCAAATCATGACGAGCATGTGGATAGATGGTTGAACGAGACGGATTGGCGCAAAGATCCGCAAAACGCTGAGTTCTATCTCGATTTGGCATTGGCCAAGGTTAAAGCGATCAAGGCGGGCAAAGACTTTGATTCACTTGAGCATTTAGTGCAGGAAACGCGGGCAACGTTCTTACGCCGTAGCGATACGCTATTCTGTAAAGGGCATGCATTGAACTACCATGGTGACAAGGGGCCGAACGGTGCACGGGGATCATTAGCGGCGTTTAACAAAATTGGATGTCGCAGTGTGATTGGGCATAGCCACACACCAGGGCGTAAATGGGGTGTAATGCAAGTTGGTCTAAGTGCAATTTATCAGCTTGAATACGCCACGGGATCCCCAAGTTCATGGATGCATACAGCGGCGATAATCTATGCCAATGGTAAAGGGACGTTAATTAATTGCATAGACGGTGAATATTAACTTGCATAAAGTCCACTCAATGCTATATTGAGTGGACACAGACAAAAAAAGGAACGTGAAATGATTCAATTTTTAGCAGGTGTATGGCTTATGGCTGTAATCACGATCATAGCGATTAAACTTGATCCGAAAAGTACCCTTGGTAGTCAAGCTATAATCGAAATCAACAAATGTGAAGAAGAGTTACCTCGCAATCAGAAATGTGTGCTTTATGCGCGTGCAGAGGTTTTAAAATGATTTATTTTATTGCAATTTTAGTATTAATGGCACTGGCCTCAGTTTCATTGAAAGTAATGTTTCTTGTTGACCAAGAAAAGAACGGCGGTTTTATGAATATGTTGATAATCACTTTTGTGGTGTCGTTATTCTTAATGCCAGTGGTATTGTTAGCCGCTGTATGGGTGAGGTGATTTATGAGCAAAGAACAGGTAAGCGCGTTAAATGATACTGAATTGAATCGGGCTATGATTTGGTGTTATCCAGTTTCCGGCTATTGCTTTATGTATGCGGGCCATGTGTATAACGGTGTCAGTATCGAATTAGATAGAAAGCTTGACTACCTTTCAGACTACAATCTAACCATGCCTTTAGCGGTTGAAAATAATCTAGGTATTGAGTTTATGGCTGTTACAAGATGTGAAGATTATTCTTCCTACAAGGTATCGGTAAACAAAAACCCACTACGCGCAATATGTGAAGTATTGGTGATGATTAAGCTGGAGGAACAATAATGGAATACTCAATTTTAATTAATGCAGGTGCATATGTAGTTGTGCTTTACACTGTTGTTTTTATGCTTAATCCTATGTTATGGAATATATTTTCCTTAACGAAGCATGATTACAGAGACGCAGTTTTTAGCATGCTTATATTGGAATTAGTAGTAGTTGGGAGCTGTGCAAATCTTGCACTTGTATTGGCATCATTTTTTTATGTGTTCGGAGGCTAACAATGAACAAACTAACCCCATGGCAGGTAATCGACAACGCTATTGCAGAGTATAGGCGAATCACCTGGTTGGCTAAACGTAAAGAGGAGCAGAAGAAATGAATGAAGATATACAGATTATTTTATGCTTAATATTATGTGGTGTGCTTTTTGGCGGTAATCCAGATTTAATTGATGCTTTAGCAGCGTGGTTATTGTCATGAAATTCATACCGTATCGTAAAGGGTGTCGCGTATTGTTTATGTGCGATCAAGAGCTTATGTTTGTGCCGTTGAATGCAGTGTGGGATATAGGCACTATGCATCGGGCGGCTGTTGTTGCTAATGAAGCTATTAAGAGGATGATGTTATGAGAGATAAGATTAAAGAAGCCAAAGAACTTCTAATTAAATACAATGAATGGCGCAGAGGCGGTGAGGGCGGTCAGCCTAACCCATATGAACTTGGACAGGCCATTGATTGCGCTATTGAGTGTATGGCGGATATAGGGGCTAAGTCCATGTTCGATTCAATAGACGAGAATGACAAATGATCATCAACCAAGTAAGTAAACAAGGACGACAGGCATTCCTTGTTGTAGGCGAGTTGGTTCCTATTGAGGACAGTGCATACGTCAATATCTGGAATATCATTGTGGCGTACAAAACATGTCATGACCATTTGCTTGCTAATTGTGGACATAGGTATACAATCGAAGTCAACGGTATAGAAATGCCGTCACACATTAAGAATGAAGATCAATTACGGGAGTGGATAGAATATGGCTAAGGCAACGTTTTTGAGCAATGGAGCAGATGAAGATTGTGAAATCTGTACAGAGCAAGCTGTAACAGTTATTATTCGTGAGCGTTCGTTAGAAGTGAGGTGCTGTGATGAATGTACAGATATTGCGCACGATAAGCTTATTGACAATGTTGTGGGCCAGTTTGGCTAGTGGGCCAACGTATGAGTACGAGGGGTGCGTTGAAGTAAAAGGTTGGCATAAAATAATCAATGGTGTTGCACACAAAATACTAAGGTGTTAATATGGTTTTGCTCTTATTCATTTGAGCGCTCCTTTTGGCCCGTCTAGATCCTCGATTTAGACGGGTTTTTTTATGTTGACATATTAGTTGTATGGTCTATATTTAAGTTATCACTAACGCGAAGGAGGTGATAGCAGTACCCGCCAATCTACATGCGTGAGCAGCTAGGGCGGTTCTTATTAATAACGGAGCCGATCAAATGAAAAAACAACTTCTTACAACCTTTTTACTTATCGCGCTAATAGCAACATCCTTTGCTGCTACTGCGGACTCTCAACACTCAGTAGGTTTTGGCATATTCTCAGAACACTACATTGAAGACAGTCCCCGCTTCAATGAGAAGAATGAACTAGCGTATTATCATTATCAGTCTGGTAAGGATGTTGCGGTAATAGGCACATTCAAGAACAGTTACTTTATACGCAGTCATGTTGTAGCAGCGGGCAAAGAATATCGCGGGCCATTAGGTTCAAAGATTGGCGTAATGCTTGGTCTAGTGGAAGGGTACGAAACGGTACTAGAAACCAATTGTGGATCTAAGCTTATGTGCGTACCTTTGGTTTACGTTAAGACAGGTATTTTTACCCATATGATTATGGGGCCAGCTTATAACTTATCAATTACTGTGGAGCTTTAGTAATGACACAATTCAATCCAAAGCCAGGTGAGTATTGCTTGCTTAATGGTGCAAAGGTTCTTTACGTTGGGCTAACGGGCGTAGGATGGCATGTATTTGAAAATGAAAAGGGAATGATTGAGAAGTTCAGCTCATTCGATCTATTCAGGCCGATTAATAAAGAATACGAACAAATATTTGAGATGTGCATGAAAGACGTGCAGGTAACAAACACCACATCGATGGCAGAAGCACTGAAAAAGCTA
>TARA_R110002074_G_scaffold149035_7_pt1 | contig 36545 bp, 33 predicted proteins | sample TARA_R110002074 | Tara Oceans TARA_R110002074 (sample SAMEA4397215) | marine metagenome | biome: Polar Biome; feature: [MIX] marine epipelagic wind mixed layer (ENVO:01000061); material: water (ENVO:00002006), including particulate matter (ENVO:01000060) such as... | depth 10-100 m | reverse complement strand
AATTGCGTTAGACGGGGCAGAGATTAAATATTCAACCGTTCAGAATTGGTTTCCTGGTAATAAGGAAGGTAAAGGTGGTGTTTATAATTTCGTTACTAAAAGAGCGATATGTGAAAAGAACGCCAAAGTTTCTTGGACACAAGTTGAAACAGGTTCAGCCGTTACGTGGAAATATCCATCTTGTATCTTAAAAGGAGATAATTCTATCGGTGAATTTTATTCAATTGCGGTAACCAATAATTACCAACAAGCTGATACGGGTACTAAAATGATTCATTTAGGTAAGAATACGAGAAGTACCATAATTTCAAAAGGTATTTCTGCAGGAAAATCACAGAATAGTTACCGTGGTTTGGTTCAAGTAAATAGTAGAGCTGATAATGCACGTAACTTCTCTCAATGCGATTCCCTTTTAATGGGTAACGAATGCGGAGCTCATACCTTTCCTTATATCGAAGCGAAGAACAAGTCTGCAATGATAGAGCATGAGGCTACAACCAGTAAAATTGGTGAAGACCAAATATTTTATTGTAACCAAAGAGGTATACCTACTGAAAAAGCGATTGCTTTAATCGTAAATGGCTTTAGTAAAGAGGTGCTGAATAAATTACCAATGGAATTTGCTGTAGAAGCTCAGAAACTATTAGAAATCAGTTTAGAGGGTTCTGTAGGATAAATTGAAAGCTAGTTTTAAAAAATTAATGAAGAAGTTTTTAACCATATTAATTCTTGTTGCCGCGTTTAGTTGCAAGGAAAATAAAAGCGAAACTAAAGCTGCAAATACTACTGTAGAAGTAGTTAAACCAGAGGTGAAATTGTACACCTTTAACGGTGGTACAGTACTCGCGAATAATTTGGAATTGTTTTCTCAAGACACTACGTATCATGGCCAGTCAAAAGAATTTTCGGATCCTTTTTATGTGATAAGTCACCCGAAAGGAAATTTAATGTGGGATGCCGGACTTCCAGAAAGTTTGGTTGGTGCTGAAGCACCATTTACAACTCCAAATGGTAATTTTACAATTTCTCGAAAAGAACGCGTTTTAGATCAATTAAGTACTATTGGATTGTCGCCTTCGGATATAAATTATATTGCCCTATCACATACTCATTTTGATCATACAGGTCACGCTAATGTTTTTAAAAGTTCCGTATGGTTAGTTCAAAAAAATGAGCATGACTTTATTACCAGTCCTGAGATTATGGAAGGTAATGCAGATTTATATAATGCAATATCACTATTGAATAATATACAAGAACTAAGTGGTGATTTTGACGTATTTGGTGACGGGACTGTGGTTATTAAAACTATGCCTGGCCATACTCCAGGACATCAGGTTTTGTTTTTAGAATTAGCAGAAAACGGACCAACTTTATTAACAGGTGATTTGTATCACTTTTATGAAAATAGAGAAAACAGAGGCGTTCCAAGTTTTAATACAGATGTTGATCAAACCCTTGCCAGTATGGAGGTGTTTGAGGCCTTTGTAAAGCAAAAAGATGCAAAAGTATATATACAACACTCAAAAGAAGATTTTAATAAAATGCCTAAGGCACCAGAATATTTAAAGTAGCATATTATGTTGAAAATTAAAAACCTACACGCTAGCGTAGAGGATAAGGAAATATTAAGGGGAATTAATCTTGAAGTAAAAGCAGGTGAAGTGCATGCTATTATGGGGCCTAACGGTTCTGGTAAAAGTACTTTAGCTTCTGTTATAGCAGGTAAAGAGGAATTTGAGGTAACCCAAGGCTCAATTGAGCTATATGGTGAAGATTTGGAGGATATTTCTCCAGAAGAAAGAGCGCATAAAGGTGTTTTTCTTTCTTTTCAGTACCCTGTAGAAATACCTGGGGTTTCTGTAACCAACTTTATGAAAACGGCAATTAATGAGTCTCGTAAAGCAAAAGGTTTAGAAGATATGCCTGCAAAGGAAATGTTGAAGCTTATTCGTGAAAAATCTGAATTACTGGAAATTGACCGTAAGTTTTTATCTAGATCATTGAATGAAGGTTTTTCAGGCGGTGAGAAAAAACGTAACGAGATTTTTCAAATGGCAATGCTAGAGCCTAAAGTGGCTATTTTAGATGAAACCGATTCTGGTTTAGATATCGATGCACTTCGTATTGTAGCTAATGGTGTAAATAAATTGAAGAGCAAAGACAACGCTGTAATTTTAATTACACACTACCAACGTTTGTTAGAGTATATCGTTCCTGATTTTGTACACGTTTTACATAATGGTAAAATAGTTAAATCTGGTGGTAAGGAATTAGCTTTAGAACTTGAGGAAAAAGGTTACGATTGGTTGAAAGAAGAAACAACAGTATAATTTGCGGTATTCAATATCAGTTAGCAGTATTTACTGTAAACTGATATTGAGCGCTGCCAACTGAAAAAGTATGGATTTAAAAGATAAATTGATTTCCTCCTTTATGGCGTTTGAGAACAACGTTGATGTTGAACATCCAATACACGATGTTCGTACGGCTGCCATTAAAAATTTTGAGGAAAAAGGATTTCCTTCTAAAAAGGAAGAAGCTTGGAAGTATACATCACTGAATAGTTTGCAAAAAATTGATTTCAGTATTTTCCCAAAGCAGGAAAACACATTGGAATACAATGATGTTAAGCGATATTTTCTTCATGAAATCGATTCATATAAGATTGTTTTCGTAGATGGAATTTATAGCTCTTTTCTTTCTGAAACTACGCATGATGGTGTTGATATCTGTTTAATGAGCTCTGCCTTGACTAAGCCAATGTATAAGCAGGTAATAGATGTTTATTTTAATAAAATAGCATCAAAAGACGAGTCGCTAACTTCCCTAAATACTGCATTTAGCCGCGAAGGGGCTTATATCTATATTCCAAAAAATAAGATGCCTAAAAAGCCGATAGAGATTTTACATTTCTCTACAGGTAATGAAGCTTCATTGATGTTACAGCCAAGAAACTTGGTAGTCGTAGAAGAAAATGCTGAAGTTCAGATTATAGAGCGTCACCAAAGCTTAACTTCAAACGAAGTACTTACGAATGCGGTTACTGAAATATATGCAGCAAAAAGTGCCATTGTTGACTTTTATAAAATACAGAATGATGTTGCCACAGCATCGTTAATTGATAATACTTATATAGATCAAAAAGATAAAAGCCTTGTTAAGGTACATACTTTCTCTTTTGGAGGAAAAATGACACGTAACAATCTTAATTTTTATCAAAATGGGGAGTATATTGACTCTACAATGAAAGGGGTAACTATTTTAGGTGAGAAACAACATGTAGATCATCATACTTTAGTACATCATATACAACCTAATTGCGAAAGTCACCAAGACTATAAAGGTATTTATGGTGATAGTTCAACAGGGGTGTTTAATGGTAAAATTATCGTAGATAAGATTGCTCAAAAAACAAACGCTTTTCAACAAAACAACAATATTTTAATTAGTGATAAGGCTAGCATTAACACAAAACCTCAGTTAGAGATTTTTGCAGATGATGTAAAGTGTTCACATGGTTGTACTATTGGTCAGTTAGATGAAGATGCGATGTTCTATTTGCAATCTAGGGGTATTCCTGAAAAAGAAGCGAGAGCTTTATTAATGTATGCTTTTGCGAATAACGTGCTTTCTTCTGTACGTATTCCAGAATTAAAAGCTAGAATCAATAAACTGATTGCTAAAAAGCTTGGGGTGAACCTTGGTTTTGATTTATAGAACTAAATGCTAAAGAACAATTCATACAAAAGAGTCATTATTATAATGACTCTTTTTGTTTTTTCACATCAAATTGTTACTTCACAAGAGGCCCATTTTGGAGTAAAAGGAGGGTTGAATTATTCGTCTGTAGTTGGGGATTTAACAGAGGGCATTAAGTTTAGGTTTTCTGGGCATATTGGTGTTACTTTTGAAATTGATTTCTACGGAGATTTTAAACTTCAGCCAGAGCTCTTATATTCATCACAAGGGTTTCAGTATAGCACAGATTTAGCTTCTATAGAATCTGGTGGTTCTACAGGAGAGGAAAATGATTTTAGAACCAACGTTCAGTTAAACTTTATTACGATCCCAATCATAGGAAAATTTGCTCTTAACAATCGTCTAGATGTAGAATTTGGGCCTCAGTTTGGTTTCTTGCTGAATCAAGTGATAAAAAACAAGGACTTAGATCAAAACGATGATTCAGATATCAAAAGACGATCTACTATTTCTGGAGATTTTCAGCTGGATTATGGTGCTGCTATTGGTTTAGGAATTAAACTGAATGATAATTTTACCGTAGCTCCAAGATTTTATATCGGACTGCGAAATAGGCTTAACGGTTTAGAAGGAGTGCAGAACTACAACGCTGCTATTCAGGTATCATTAATTTATTTGCTAAGATAATAGACAGATACCTGATATGTTTTCATTATCGGGTATCTTTGTATATAAGAAGATTGACTATGTTAGATATTAAAAAAATAAGGGAAGATTTCCCTATACTAAAGCGTAAAGTAAACGGTAAACCATTGGTTTATTTAGATAATGCGGCTACCTCTCAAACACCGCAGCAAGTGATTAATGTTATTGTAGACTATTACCAAAATTATAATGCCAATATTCACCGCGGGGTACATACGCTTTCACAAGAAGCTACGGACAAATACGAGCAGGCGAGAAATAAAATTCAAAAGCATTTTAATGCTGCTAAGCCCTACGAAATCATTTTTACTTCTGGCACTACGCATAGTATAAATCTAGTGGCTAATGGTTTTTCTTCGTTAATTAAAAAAGGTGATGAAATTTTAGTTTCTGTAATGGAGCATCATTCTAATATTGTACCATGGCAAATGTTATGTGAACGAACTGGGGCCATCTTAAAAGTAATTCCAATGAACCAAGAAGGTGAATTGCGAATGGATGTTTATGAAGAACTACTTAATAATAAGACCAAATTAGTTTTTTGTAATCATATCTCAAATGCCCTAGGCACTATTAATCCTATCGAAGAAATAATTGAGAAAGCACATAAAGTAGGTGCGGCCGTTTTAATTGATGGTGCACAGGCTGCTCCACATTTAGTAGCAGATGTTCAGGCACTCGATGTTGATTTTTATACGTGTTCGGCGCATAAAATTTGCGGACCAACGGGTGTTGGTATGTTATATGGAAAAGAAGTTTGGTTGAATAAATTACCACCTTATCAAGGTGGGGGTGAAATGATTGCTGAGGTTACTTTCGAAAAAACTACGTATGCAGGTCTTCCTCATAAATTTGAAGCAGGTACGCCCAATATTTGCGGCGGTATTGCTTTTGGAGCAGGGTTAGATTATATGAATGCTATAGGTTTTGAAGAAATTGCCAAGTATGAGCATGAGTTATTGGAATATGCGACTCAGGAGTTGTTAAAAATTGACGGACTCAAAATTTATGGTACTGCGAAGAATAAGACCTCTGTTATTTCATTTAATATTGAAGGAATACACCCATATGATATAGGTAGCATTTTAGATAAATTAGGTATAGCTGTTCGAACAGGTCACCATTGTGCACAACCCATCATGGATTTTTATAAAATACCTGGTACTGTTCGGGCAAGCTTCGCTTTTTACAATACACGCGAAGAAGTAGATGTACTTATTGCTGGGGTGTTGAAAGCTAAAAGCATGTTGCTGTAAAGCAACCACCTATCGTTTCTGTTAACTTTTGAAATCCATCAATTGTTATCGTATTTTTGTATAAAATAAAGCAATGGAAATTAAAGAGATTCAAGAAGAAATTATCGACGAGTTTTCTATGTTCGATGATTGGATGCAGAGGTATGAGTACATGATAGACCTTGGTAAATCACTTCCTTTAATTAATGAAGCATATAAGACCGATGATAATATCATTAAAGGTTGTCAAAGTAAGGTTTGGGTACACGCGGAATTAGAAGATAATAAATTGGTTTTTACCGCCGATAGCGATGCAATTATTACCAAAGGAATAATTGCCATTTTAATACGTGTGTTCAGCAATCAAAAACCACAAGATATTTTAGATGCCGATACTCAGTTTATAGATGAAATTGGGTTGAAAGAGCATCTTTCGCCAACAAGAGCGAATGGTTTGGTTAGTATGATCAAACAATTGAAACTATACGCGGTAGCGTATCAAACACAAATTGAAGATTAGAACATTATGAGCAAAGAAAATATTGCTGAGGACAGTGCAGATTTAGGAGAAAAAATAGTTAGAGTGTTGAAGACAATATATGATCCAGAAATTCCTGTAGATATATATGAATTAGGATTGATATATGATGTTTTGGTCAATGAAGATAACGAGGTCAAAATTTTAATGACACTAACATCGCCCAACTGTCCAGTGGCAGAAACTTTACCTGTAGAGGTTGAAGAGAAAGTGAAATCTTTAAATGAAATTAAAGATGCCGAGGTCGAAATTACTTTTGATCCACCTTGGACTCAAGATTTAATGAGCGAGGAAGCAAAATTAGAATTAGGACTTCTTTAATTAAGTACCGATTTCTGTCTAGATTTTAAATCTATTCTTATGCAAGACGAAATTATTAACAGAGTTGCCCAAAGTAAACTTATCACCTTCAACCTTGAAGATTATTATCCAAAAGGGGATAGATTGGTTTTAGATATCAAAGATTGGCTTTTTGAAGGGTTTATTCTAAAAGAAAAAGATTTTAGAGCTTCTGTAGAAGCACATGATTGGTCTCAATACGAGGGAGCTTATGTAGCTATTCAATGTTCTACAGATGCTATTATACCAGGGTGGGCTTATCTATTACTTAGCATTAAACTTAGTGCTTTTGCCAAAAAAGCGATACAAGGTACTTTGGTCGATTTAGAGACGAGTATTTATCAATCTATTATTGAAAAATTAGATATTTCAGCATATCATGATAAGTCGATTATCATTAAAGGATGTAGTAAAAAGCCCGTTCCGGCAAATGCTTATTTGTTTATTGCAGAAAAGTTAAGCCCAATTGCAAAATCAATTATGTATGGGGAAGCATGTTCTTCAGTACCCCTATACAAAAGAAAATAACAACTTCCTGTTAAAAGAATTTGTTTACAATTCTTACATTTGCGCGACTATAAACATTAATATCATGAAGAAAATTGTATTAACAATGGCACTTGCATTTGTTGCAAGCGTTGGTTTTTCTCAAACAGAAGAGGAGCTAAAAGGGCAAATAGGGCCTAAAAAGGATTCTATAGCCGCTATTCAAGGTAGAGTTGACGCTTTACAAGGTCAAATAGACAAATTACCAGGTTGGAAAAAAGGAGCATTTGGTACCATAGGTGCTAATATCAGTAGTTTTAACAACTGGTATGCGCAAGCTTCTCCAAATAATTCTACCGGTAATATCGGTGCAACAGTTAACGCATTTGCTAATTTGAAACAAGATAAATTTTTCTGGAGAAACTCAGGAAATATCAATTTAGGATGGGTAAAATTTGATGATAAAGATAATCCAGCAGATGATGATAGCTTTAGACAAGCGGCAGATGTTTTTACCATCTCCTCTTTATATGGTCGTAAATTAAACGAAAAATTCGCGATATCGACTTTAGGGGAATACCGTACAACTATTCTTGATAATTTCAACGATCCAGGATATTTAGATTTAGGGGTTGGTGCAACTTGGACACCAATTACAGATCTTATAGTAGTTATACACCCACTTAACTACAACTTTGTATTTAGTAGTGAGGATAATATTTTCGAGTCTTCCTTAGGAGCTAAAATTGTTGCTGATTACACAAGAAAAATTGGAGCTGTAAACTTTAAGACTAATTTTTCTACGTTCCAGAGTTATAAAAGTGGAGATTTATCAAACTTTACTTGGATCAATAGTTTTGGATATACTTTGTGGAATGGTATAGGTCTAGGTTTTGAATTTGGTTTACGTAATAGTAAACAAGAGGCTTTGAATTATGCAGCAGTAACAGGACCAGCTCCTGACCCTACAATTACTTTCGATAATGTAGATAATAATTTACAAACCTACCTATTGTTCGGTTTAAATTATACATTCTAATTCTTGAAATAGATTTAAGTTTTAAAATAAAAAAGCCCTCTTAATAGAGGGCTTTTTTCGGTTAAGTAATTATCGTAAAATTTGGGATTTTACTTTTAGTCTTAATAAGTTAAATATTGATTTGGGGTCAACACTTACTTTTAAGTACATAGTAAAATTAGCCCAATACCTTTGCTGTTGATAATTTATGTTGTGAACATTACTTAAAATGTGGTGAGATTTATTAATGGTTTAATTTCATCGATGAACTACACATTTTGCATTATAATTGGTAATTAATACTCGTCTAAATGTTCTGGATAAAGAAAATTATTATACGGAAAACGAGTCACATGAATGTCTCTTACCTCGTCATAAACTCTTTTTCTAAACTCATCAAGATTTTCTTTATTCAACGCAGAAATAAAAAGTGCTCTGTCCCCTACTTTTTCCATCCATGTATTTTTCCATTCTGTAATGGTAAAATGTCTTCCAGTGCGTTCGGTAATTAAATCATCATCATCAATGGTTTCATGTTCGTATTGATCGATTTTATTGAAAACCATGATAACTTTTTTGTCTGCACTTTTAATCTCTGCTAAAATTTTGTTTACAGATTCTATATGCTCTTCAAATTGAGGGTGTGAAATGTCTACAACATGCAGTAGTAAATCAGCTTCACGCACTTCATCTAAGGTGCTTTTAAAGCTTTCTACAAGTTGTGTAGGTAACTTTCTAATAAACCCCACTGTATCACTTAATAGAAAAGGCAAATTACCGATAACCACTTTACGTACCGTTGTATCTAAGGTCGCAAAAAGTTTATTTTCTGCAAACACGTCACTTTTGCTGATTACATTCATTAAGGTAGACTTACCAACATTGGTATACCCAACAAGTGCCACTCTTACCAAAGCACCTCTGTTTCCTCTTTGGGTTTCCATTTGACGGTCAATCTTGGTCAATTTCTTTTTAAGCAAAGTGATACGGTCACGTACAATACGCCTATCCGTTTCAATTTCTGTTTCACCAGGGCCACGCATACCAATACCACCTTTTTGACGCTCTAAGTGAGTCCAAAGTCCGGTAAGTCTAGGTAGCAGATACTCATATTGTGCGAGTTCTACCTGAGTACGTGCATAGCTGGTTTGCGCTCGTTGTGCAAAAATGTCAAGAATTAAACTGGTTCTATCAATTATTTTGCAACGTAGTTGTTTTTCTATGTTACGCTGTTGACCAGGGGAAAGTTCATCATCAAAAATTACTGAACCGATTTCATGTTCTTCAACATATTTTTCGATTTCTTCCATTTTCCCAGTTCCAATCATGGTTTTTGGGTTAGGGATGTCCATTCGTTGTGTAAAACGTTTAAAAACTTCACCACCGGCAGTATAGGTTAAAAACTCTAGTTCATCTAGATATTCCTTTACCTTTTCCTCATTTTGGTCTTTATTGATGATACCAACAAGAACCGCCTTTTCATAATCTATACTCTTCTTTTCTATCATAATTCCGTAAAGTGCAAAATTAAGCAATTAGCCATAAGCTATTTCGTATTTTTATTGACACAATAAATAGCTTCATGCGCATTCCATTTTTTAAAAGAAAGGCAAAGAAACAGCGATATACCATTGCATTCTACAATTTAGAAAATCTATTTGATCCAGAACGAAATAAAAATACCTTAGATAGGGATTATACACCTACCGGATTAAAAAAGTGGACCGTTGAACGGTATCGACGTAAGCTTTCTAAACTAGCAAAAACTATTACTAGAATTGGGGAAGAAAAACATCCTTATCCACCAGTATTAATTGGGGTTGCCGAGGCGGAAAATAACAGTGTTCTTGAGGCGCTTTTAGATACGGATCCAATGGAGGATTTAGACTATGATTTTATACATTTCGATTCGCCTGATGAAAGAGGTATCGATACAGGACTTATTTATCGTAAAAAGTTTTTTAAAGTTCTTCACGCTGAGCCCCTTGCGCTGTTGGTTAATAATATCGGCGGAGTTAGAGATACTACAAGAGATATACTCTACGTAAAAGGAGAATTAAACAAAGAATTGGTTCATGTTTTTGTAAACCATTGGCCATCTAGACGTGATGGTGATGTAGAAACCGAATACAAAAGAGTTATTGCTGCAGAAGAAATTATTCAAAAGATTGATGCTATTAAGGCACAAGAACAAGATCCTAATATTATTGTAATGGGTGATTTTAATGATGACCCCTCTTCTAAGAGTATTCAGGTTTTAAAGGAAGGTAGTGGTTTATTTAATCCTATGGAGACATTGCATATTCCTGAAAGTAAAGGAACTTCTATCTATGGTGGAAAATGGAATTTGTTCGATCAGGTTTTAGTTTCTAGTTCTTTCTTTAACCATGAAAAGAACACCCATAGTTTTGATACTGCAGGTATTTTTAATCACAAATCCTTAAAAGAAAAGATAGGAAAATATAAAGGTTCGCCCTATAGAACCTTTGTGGCCCATAAATATATGGGTGGTTATAGCGATCATTTTCCAGTTTATGCGGTATTTACGTTGAATTCATGACTCATTAAAAACGAAAGAAAAATCCTACACATCATAAATTGATGTTTTCACAACAAGTTCACTATAATGTGTAGGTAATTCATCGAATAAAAGTGTTCATTAATCGAGCATTGCTATTGGTTTATATATTTGTAGTCCAAATCTTACACTTATATAGCCTAACGATGAATACAAAAAACTCTACATACAGCGCAAGTAGTATTCTAATATTACTTTTTTTGATTTTCTCAACAGTAACTAACCTTAGTGGTCAAACTACTGAGCAACGTTTAAAGATAGCTTCGAACAACAAGAGTATCGAGCTGGCTAGTTTTAAATCTAATTTGGTTTCTGATTATGAAATGAAAAGAGTACAATTGAAAGAAGTTGCAGAACTGAACAATTGGAAAATTAAGGAAACACTTGCAAACGGTAAAAAAATCGAATTACAAGAAATAGGTGAAGATGGTAGTCCTTTATATTATGAGACATATTCTGATGAGGCTGGTTTAGTATCTAGAGCTAGTACATTAAATACAAATGGTATGTTAGGTCTTCACTTAGATGGTGATGGTATGCAAGTAGGTGTTTGGGATTCAGGCGTAGCTTTAGAAAATCATGTTGAATATGCCACTAGAATTAATATTGCAGATGATCAATCAGAAGTAGATTCTCATGCTACCAGAGTAACCGGTAGTATTATTTCAACTGGTCATAAGAAAGATGCTAAAGGTGTTGCTAGTATGGCAAGTGTTGTTTCTCATGATTGGACAAGAGATAAAATTGAAGTTACTGAAGCAGCTGCTGAAGGACTTTTACTTTCTAACCACTCTTACGGTATTAAAGCGGATCGTGTGCCAGATTGGTATTTCGGCGCTTATACTAAAGTAGCTCAAGATTGGGACAAGATTATGTACAATGCACCTTATTACTTAATGGTTTCTGCTGCAGGTAATGCACAAAAAAGTAGAGATAACGATTCTCCTTCGTATGGTACAACTGAAGATGGGTTTGATGTATTATTAGGTTTTACATTGGCTAAAAACGGAATTACAGTAGCTGGAGCAAATTCTAAAATTGATAGTAACGGTAACTTGAAAAGTGCAGATGTTTCTGCTTACAGTAGTTTTGGTCCTGTTGATGACGGTAGAATTAAACCAGATATCGCTGGTAATGGTGGGTCAGTTCTTTCTACAGATTCTTCTAGTAATACTAGTTATCATACTTCTTCGGGTACTTCAATGGCTACCCCAGGTGTTACTGGTTCTTTATTATTGTTACAACAGTATAATGAAGAATTATATGGTTCTTATATGAAGGCTGCCACTTTAAAAGGTTTGGCATTGCATACAGCAGATGATGTTGATGCACAAGGGCCTGATTATAAAATGGGATGGGGTATTATGAATGCCAAAAGTGCTGCTGAGGTTCTTTATAATAAAGACTTTAATTCTCATATTGCCGAAGAGACGTTAGAAAACGGAGAAACATTTTCATTGACTGTTTCTGCACAAGGTAATGAAACATTAATAGCTTCAATTTCTTGGACAGATTTGGAGTCAAGCTTTATTAATAGAGGTGAGTTAAATTCTACTACTGCTGCCTTGATTAATGATTTAGATATTAGGATTACCCAGAATGGCAAGACCTTTTTGCCTTGGAAATTGAATCCTGCACAAGCTAGTAGTGCTGCAACAAAAGGCGATAATAAGGTAGATCCTTTCGAGCGTATTGAGATACCAAATGCAAATGGTACATATACTATTACAGTGACTCATAAGGGTGAATTACAAAATAATGTACAAGATTTTTCAATCATTCTTTCAGGTGTAATGATGACTACTTGTTCAGTTGAAGCTCCAGAACAAATTTCTTTAGAAGAAACCGAAATTTCTAGTGTAAACCTTACCTGGGATGCTACTGTTGACGGTCTTTATGAAATACAGTATAAAGAAGTTCACCAACAAGAATGGTCTACAGAATACATTACCATCAATACTTTTGACTGGAACGGTTTAATAATTGATAATACCTATTCTTTTAGAATTAGAACTTTTTGTTCTCAAAATGTAGCATCTGAATATAGTGACCCAGTTACTTTTATCTTTCAAGGGGAAGAGACTGTATTAGAAACGTATAATACATTAAGTATTGATTCTGAAATTCCTTTTAGTGTATATCCTAACCCTGCTGTTGACGAAATTCAATTGAATATTGAAACTACGGATAGTACAATGTATAGAATAGTAAGCACAAGCGGTGTAGAGTTGAAAATGGATTCAGCGACTGGTTCTAGAATCAATGTTTCCGATTTACCTACAGGATTATATGTTTTGCAAATTCAAGATTTTGACATAAATAAGAGTACAAAATTCTATAAGTATTAATATTACTTTATTCTTCTAGATTGTGTTGTAAATGAAAGCCCTTGTTGGCCGACAGTTGAATTCATTACCCCTTCAAACAAAGGTTCAGGACAGTTTTTTGGTGCTTTCCATTCAAAAATAAAGTTAGAACCGGTGCCGCCTTCTACATCCATTTCATCAATTATAATATCAGCAGTTTCTAATGGAGCTAAATAAATAGGATGGTTAAAGTAATTTCTCAAAGAAGTACCATGGGTATCAAAATATTCAGCTTTTAAGAGATATATCGTGTCAATATCACTCGTATTCCGCAAACTTACCATAGCAGTTAGGTTATGGGTTTTGTGCTCGGTACTACTAAATATTTGAGAATAAATAGAAAGATAGGATTTCCCATATTCCAATGAATCCTTAGCATTTAAGGTAATTTTTCTTTTAGACCAATTTTCAGGATTTATAGAACTGATTTCCTTTTCTTGCATACAACTAAAGAGCGTTATGGCTACCAAGAATAATAGAATGAATTTTTTCATATATACGTGTTGTTTATAACAAATGGCACTGCAAACAAAATTACATCATTCATGCTGTTTTTAGAGTGCTGATTCTTGTTTTTAGTCAGAATTTAACCGTTTTTATGATTATAACTATTTAGAAACTTTTTTTACTTCATTATCTATCAATAATGATTCATTTCGCAATCTTAAATACACTTGTGCTGTAGTTAAAACATCTAATTCGCAATAGGTTACAATTCTTTTTAAATCGTTTTCTTCATAATAGACAGCTTTTACCATGCTACCATCAATATCTTCTTTTGGCGAGGGTATTCCTAGAACATGGGCCATTAGTTTTAATGAGGTATAATGTTTGTAGTCTCCAAATTTCCAAAGTTCCATCGTGTCTATATGTGGAACCTCCCAAGGTTTTTTGCCAAATAGGTCTAATTTGTTCGGCAAGGAAATACCGTGAATAATCATTCTACGCGCTATATATGGATAATCGAATTCTTTACCATTGTGAGCACATAATATGTTTTTAGGATGGTTGAAATGATTATTTAATAATGTTTTGAATTCATTTAATAATTTGTCTTCATCTCCATGAAAAGTGGTCAGCCTGAAGCTTCTATCTTTCCCTTGAAATGTAAAATAGCCTACTGATATACAAATGATTTTTCCAAACTCTGCCCAAATTCCTGCACGATCATAAAATTCTTCTGCTGTAAATTCTTCTTTGCGTTGGTATTGAGATTTGTGCGCCCATAATTGTTGTGTTGTATCATCCAACTGGTCAAACGAACTTTTTTCTGCTACGGTTTCAATATCTAAAAAAAGAATATGCTCTAGTTGTATCTTATCTAGCATAGATATGTAAATTGCTATGAAATAGGAATTTAAGATAATTTCTTCAATTCTAAGGCGTATTTAAATCGTTTCAAAATATGGTATCTTTAAGATTGGATATCAATTGCTATGAAATCCTACAATTATTTTTAATCTGAATATTCTACTTAACTACTTTTAATAATATACATGATATCTGTAATTACAGGTTATAAGCGCCTAATCGTTTTAGTTCTTTTCATCGCGACTCTTTTGTTTTCGTGTAGTAAAGACGATGTTCAAGAAACAGAAAATATTTTAGACATTAATATTACAATTATAGGCGAAGACGCACAAGAAGTTTACCAATATGACTATGAAAGTGTAAATAATGAAGGAACCCAGATCAATCTTTCTAGTCAATTAGGTATAAATAATAATTATTTAACCCTACGCGAATTTGAGGGGTCGTTGTCATTTTACTCATTTTCAAATAGCGCAATTTCTCTTACTCAAAAGAATTTAGCCACAGGTAGCATTACCTCTTTTCCTAATTTTTATACTATTAGTGCTGAAAGGTCTTTGATTTGGGGAATTAATGATGGGAACTCGGTTTATTTCGGACTATACAAACCTCTTGGTTCTACTAACTTGGAATTACGTATTGTTTCTTTTGCAGATATGCAAGGTTTTGATATTTCACTAGAGTTTGGAATTGCAAGGTTGTACGAACCTCTATATGATAACGGAAATTTGTTTATTACCTATCTTACTGGTGGCGGAAGTTATAAACTTGTAGTATATAATGCGGATGCTAACGCCGTTGTAAAGACCTTTGAGTTTGGAAAGGAAAAACCTAGTTTTCTTATTACGGACATGGGGAATTTGGCAGTCTTTATGCAAGATGGCAATGGTAATACCAATTTAGAAATGTTTGATACTTTAAACTTCCTTAGTATCTCTAACTCCGTATTTTCAATGGCCCAACCTTTTGAGGCAGGACCTATAAATGGGGCTATAGTTAAAGAAAAATTATATTATCAATATGTATATACCCAACCCTTTGAAATTGAAAACGGACCTGCTGTTTTAGACTTGACTTCTGGCGATAATACGATTTTGGATATTGTGAATCTGATGAATAAAGTGAATGATGATGAGGGTATAATTATACGGCCGTTATTCGGGCAATATCTTTCAGGTATTAATCTCTTCGCCATTTCATACGCGTTACAAAATGCGGTGGGGGAAGAAATAGGAGGCTTTTTGTTGGTTTCAATAGACGGTAATTTGGTTACACAAAGAAATCTAAAATTCCTTCCTACACATTTTGTTGATTAATCGACTACCGACCATCTAGTCTGTTTTTCAACTGCAAATGGATTTAAGGTTTTAGAAAGATGGAGATGGAAAACTAACTTTTATCGACGAAAGCACATTTACCTATTGAGAAAGGAGTTTTATAATGTTAGAACAAACTAAATAGTCTTTTTTATAACTCTTAAAAATTAATGTTTTAGAATAAGCTCTGTTGTTTATGTGGACTTTCATGTTCCAATAACCATTTTTTTCGGTGCAGACCACCTGCATAACCGGTAAGAGAACCATCACTACCAATAACTCTATGGCAAGGCACAACAATCCAAAGCGGATTTCTACCATTTGCAGATCCTACTGCTCTAATGGCTTTCGGATCTCCAATCAATTTTGAAAGCTCCATATAAGACGCAGTTCTTCCATAAGGTATGTTTTGTAGTTCTAGCCACACCTTTTTTTGAAATTCTGTACCCTCTGGATTTAGGTCTAATTGAAATTCTGTTCGTATGCCTTCAAAATATTCATTCAGTTGATAAACGGCATCCTCTAATGATTCGGGTATAATATCAGTTAGGGGTTCTTCAGAATCTAATACAATGATAGAGGAAAGGCCTTCAGAGCTGCCAGTTATTTTGGCAATTCCTAAGGGTGTTTTAATAAATGCGACATCCTCCATGGTAATAATTTAGTTTTTATTCGTCTGGTGAAACACTTGGCTTTTCAATAACTCCAGAAGCTTTTGCGCGCACTTCCCAATTTTTTCGAGCTAATACCTGTAAATCTGCGATATTATCGCTCTCATCCATTATTTCTAGACCTAATAAGGTTTCTATAACATCTTCCATAGTTACTATACCACTCACAGAACCATACTCATCTACTACTAGAGCAATAGCTTCACGTTTCTCAATAAGTGTTTCAAACAATGTTGGGATAGGCGTGCTTCTACGAGTCACCAATATTTCGCGCTTAATCTCTTTTAATGGAATTTCCCCATTTTGACTAATCATTTCCTCGAGAACGTTATCCTTCAAAACAAATCCGGTAATATTATCCATTTTTTCTGTGTATACAGGAATTCTAGAAAAACGTAGTTTCGGATTATCCTTAAAGAAATCGGCAATAGTTTTCTCATCAGAGGCAATTTTCATAACTGCCCTAGGGGTCATAATGTCTTTTACAAGAATATCTTCAAAGCGTAGTAAATTTTTAATAATTGTAGATTCAGATTTCTCGAACACCCCTTCTTTATGAGCCATATCGGTCATAGCGTGAAAATCTTCTCGACTAAAAACACTTCCATGATGTTTGCCGCCACCGACCATTTTTGTGAAAAGGCGTAATACCCACAGCAGACCTGTGTATTTTAAGCCTAGTACCATAATATTTAAGGTTTTGGCCGAAAAATTAGCGAGTTGTTTCCAATAAGTTGCACCGATTGTTTTAGGAATAATTTCTGATGCAACAAGTATAAGAATTGTCATTAAAGTAGATACCACGCCTACCATTAGGTCTTCTGTAAATTCTATGCCAAAAAACGAACGAGTTTCATTACCATATAATTCAGCATAGGCGGCTTTGGCCTGCACACCTACCAAAATTGCCCCTACAGTGTGGGCAATAGTATTGATGGTGAGTATGGCGATTAACGGCTGGTCTACGTCTTTTTTAAGCGCTTCGAGTGTGTGTGCGTATGCTTTGCCCTCTTTTAATTTCACATTTATAAAAGTAGGCGTGATGCTTAACAAGACTGCCTCTAATATGGAGCATAGGAATGAAAAGAAAATAGAAATAAAGGCATAAAATACTAATAGTCCCATAGGATGATTTTAAAAATCGAAGATATCAATAAAATTACTAAGGTTTGTGCTGTTTTGCGTTATCGAATGCCTTATAAAATACTTGTTGAATAGCAGGTCTGATATTGAGGGTATAAATATTTCGATTTTCTCTAGTAGGATAGACCCGATTTGATAGGAATATATAAACTAATTCATGCTCGGAATCTGCCCAAACAAAGGTACCCGTAAAACCACTATGTCCAAAACTATCTTGACCAACTTCTGGCGCGGGGTAAGCATCTGTAAGGTTAAAATCGCTATTATTCAAGTATGGTTTATCAAAACCTAGCCCTCTTCTGTTTTCGTTCTCTGGATATTGTGTTCGGGTAAATTCTTCGATTGTCTTTTCAGAGATATAGCGTTTACCTGAATAAATTCCTTTTTGAAGAAATAACTGCATGATTATTGCCAAATCATCTGCAGTTCCAAAGAGCCCCGCATTACCAGAAATACCGCCTAATAATGAAGCATTTTCATCATGTACCCAACCTTGTGTTAAAGTATGTCTGTATATAGTATCTATTTCAGTAGGAACAATTTTGTTAGTGAAATTTCTAGTACTAGGAAGAAACCCAAAAGTTTTCATACCAAGTGGTTTGTAAAATTCTTGAGCCATATAATCTTCATACGAAGTTCCTGTAATTTGAGATATTAACTCTGGGAAAATTAGAAATGTTAATCCTGAGTACGTATATTTTTTATCAGCTGAAACTTCAGAACGATTTATAATCCTATACATTTTTCTATTGAATCTATTTTTTACATAGATGCCCTCATATGCTTCGTTCTGAAATCTCTTATTCGATGTATTGCGAATAAATCTATTTTTAAACTGACCGTTATTTTTTAATGTTTTATTAAGAAAAACAATATAGGGCTTTAGCCCTGCTTGATGTGCTAAAATTTCTCGAAGCGTAATGTTTCTCTTGTCTTTTCTGTGTTTCCAAGGTTTCCAGTAGGTACTAAAAGGTTCGTCTAAATCAAGTTTCTTCTCATCAACCAATTTCATAATAGCAGGTAACGGACCTAATATTTTGGTTACCGAGGCCAAGTCGTAAATGTCGTTGGGGGAAACAGGTTGTATACTATCATACGTATGAAAACCATAAGTTTCATGAAATATAATATTCCCTTCTTTTGCTATTAATAGCTGTGCTCCAGGAAACGATTCATTTTTTATACCATTCGTTATGATACTATCTACTTTTTGGTAAATACTTAATGAATCTAATTCAAAATGTGCTAAAGAGGACTTTTGTAAACTTGACGCACTTGGCAACAATAGCATATTCGATTCAATTTCTTGTGCATTAAGCCCAATAAACAATAAACCAAATAGTATTATATGTATTTTTTTCATGAAAAAACGGTCAAGTAATTATCCTATAATCCGTACGACATCTTTCGCAAAATAACTAGCAATAATATTAGCGCCAGCTCTTTTTATAGCAGTTAATTGTTCCATCACTACAGCATCATGATTTAACCAACCTTTTTCAGCGGCTGCTTTTACCATAGCGTATTCACCAGAAACTTGATATACAGCTACCGGTACATCTACATCATTTTTAATTTCACGAACAATATCTAAATAACATAAACCTGGTTTTACCATTACAATATCAGCACCTTCTTCAATATCCATCTGAGTTTCTCTCATGGCCTCAAATCGGTTGGCATAATCCATTTGATATGTACTTTTATCTTTAGGGACATTCTTAATATCTACAGGGGCAGAGTCTAAAGCATCTCTAAATGGACCATAAAATGCACTAGCGTATTTTGCACTATATGCCATAATTCCTGTATTTAAATAGCCTTCATCTTCTAATGCTTCACGAATACTTAAAATACGGCCATCCATCATATCACTAGGTGCTACAAAATCTGCTCCTGCTTTGGCGTGCGATATGCTTATTTCTGCTAGAATTTCAACGCTTTCATCATTTAATATTTGTCCGTCCGCAACAATACCGTCATGACCATATGAGGAATAAGGGTCAAGTGCCACATCGGTCATTACTAACATATCAGGACAGGCATTTTTAACCGTTTTTATGGCTAATTGCATTAATCCGTTTTCATTCAATGCTTCTGAACCGCTGTTATCTTTTAAATTATCAGGAACTTTTACAAACAGTAAGACGGAATGCAAGCCCATTTTCCAAAGTTCTTTCACTTCATTTGTTAAATGGTCTAGGCTAAGACGGTAATAGTTGGGCATTGAAGCAATTTCCTCTTTTATGCCCTTTCCCTCCACCACAAATAGTGGAACCAAAAAATCACTTGGACTAATTATGGTTTCACGTACCAAATTGCGAATAGCTTCTGAGCTTCTTAATCTTCTATTTCTTATAAGTGGGTACATTTTTTTATTTTTATCTATTATTTTATAATGTAATCTCTCCAATCAAATAACAAACCGCATTTCCTGAGATTTTAACTCGGTCTCCGTTGTATTGACAGTGCAGGTCACCGCCTCGTTCAGAAAGTTGTTTTGCCGATAAATAAGTTTTCCCAAGTTTTTTAGACCAATATGGGGCTAAAATGGTATGAGCAGAACCTGTAACGGGATCTTCTGGAATACCACATTGTGGGGCGAAAAAGCGAGATACAAAATCGACATTATTTCCCTTGGAAGAAACAATGACCCCTCTGCAGTCTAATTCATTTAAAAGATGAAAATTTGGATGTATTGCTTCTATGTCGCTTTGTGTTGCATAGATTAGCATATAATCGGTTTTACCTTTAAAGGTTTCTAACGGTTGTTTACCTATCGCTTTTGAAATATCGGGTTGCTCTGCAACAGGGATTAAATCATCGGTAGGAAAATCCATAGTAAAAAGTCCAGCGTCATTTTTTTGAACCAATAACTCACCACTTCTAGGTGAAATAAACCGAAGCGTATTTTCTCGAAAACCATAGTAATTATAAAGTACAAATGAAGTTGCTAAGGTAGCATGTCCACATAGGTCTACTTCAATTTCTGGAGTAAACCAACGAAGCTCATAATGATTTTCTTTTTTAACCGCAAAAGCCGTTTCTGCTAAATTGTTCTCAGCGGCAATCTTTTGCATTAGTTCATTTGAAAGCCATTCATCTAGAATACAAACCGCTGCAGGATTTCCGCCAAACAGCTTTGTAGTAAATGCATCTATTTGATATATTTTTTGCTTCATGGTAATTTTTTAGTCAATACCAAATTTACGACTAATCTCGTCTGCTTTGTTAATCCACTTTTTGGGTGCGTCAAAGCGATAGCCTACATAGAACTCAAGAAAACTAATAGAATCATCGAGTATTAAATTATCTGCCGAGGTATGTGTCAATAGTTGAGTGTTAATGTTTACCCCACTAAAAAATGTTTCAGAATTGTAACCACCTGTTAATCTAAAAATTAATTGGGCAAGGGCAGTTAATGAAGTTTCTCCTTGTGATTTAGAAAGATTAAAGCCTAAACCACCAGTAGCTCCTGCTGAAATAAGGTAATTCTTTTCGAATACCCAATTGTAGTAATACCCGGGACCAACGGCCAGCTTAAAAGAATGTTCTAGCTGGTTCTCAATAATAGGGTCTTCTAATTTAAACTTGGTGTAGTAGTAAGAAATGCTAGGTATAAAACTGCCGACACTCTTTTTTTGCCATTCATTTTGAAAGCCTATTGCACGAAAGGAAAAATCAGGATTAAAAATATAGCTCGATGTACCGCCAATTTTGAAAGTTTTTAAATCATTTATGGGTAGGGTTAAATCTTGTGTTCGTATAAAAAACCCCTTTTGTTTATAGATATCTATGGTCTGCATGTATTGACCAAAAAACGTTCGAATGTTAAATGTAATTAACTTAGATTCCCCGTTGTCTTTATTTTCTGATAAAAAATTGGGTGCATAGCCAAAATCGACTTCTAAAAAGCGAAATAGCACCGATAGGCCTAAATAGCTTTTGTCATTGGGTATAAACTCTGTCTTGTTGCGTGTTATCTTGTCTCTAAGAGTAAAATTATTAGAAGTAGTCTGTAAGGCTAACCGAAAGGTAATTTTATCAGGAAACGCTTCTTTATAGTCTGATTCTTGAGCGATGCCACATTGCGTTAAATAGCACAAGCCAAAAAATAAAATAACTTTTAAACCCATTCTTTAGGATTCATTAGAATTTTCAATAATCGCTCTTCTTCACTGCCTTTATCGGGTTGATGGTCATATACCCATTGCACATGGGGAGGAAGACTCATTAGAATACTTTCAATTCGTCCGTTGGTCTTTAGGCCGAATAAGGTTCCCTTATCATGAACTAGATTGAATTCTACATATCTACCTCTTCTAATTTCCTGCCAATCCCTTTGTTCTGAGGTGTATTCAAGGTCTTTTCTTTTTATAACAATCGGTACATAAGAGTTTAAAAAGCTGTTTCCTACTTCGGTTACAAAATTATACCAAGCTTGCATATCCATTTCTGGTGTTGCTTTGCAATAATCAAAAAATAACCCTCCAAGACCACGCGCTTCATTTCTATGAGTGTTCCAAAAATAATCATCACAACGTTTCTTGTAGGTTTGGTAAAATGTGTCATTATGTTTGTCACAAGCTTTTTTGCATACATTATGAAAATGAATGGCGTCTTCATCAAAAAGATAATAAGGGGTTAAATCTTGACCACCACCAAACCATTGGTCTACTATCTCACCATTTTTTCCATACAATTCAAAATAACGCCAATTTGCATGAACCGTTGGTGTCATTGGGTTCTTCGGATGTAACACTAAACTTAATCCACAAGCAAAGAAATTAGCATCTTCTACTCCGAAATAAGCTTTCATACTATCGGGTAGCTCACCTTGAACCCCAGATATATTTACTCCACCTTTTTCAAAAACAGACCCATTTTCAATAACTCGGGTTCTACCACCGCCACCTTCTGGTCGTGTCCAAATATCCTCTTTAAATTTGGCCGAACCATCAACTTCTTCCAATTTAGAAGTAATTTTGTTTTGTAAATGCTCTATGTATGCGTAAAATTTATCTTTCATCTTTTTAAAATGTAAAGTTCCATATCTAATGGATCTTCATTAGGGGGCGTATGTTCTTTTTCTAAGATTTTCTCCCAAAGATAACCACAATTTTCTGCTACCTTAATACTACCAATATTCGATTTGTGAACTATAATTCTTAATCTTTCTAGTTGTTGGTTAGTAAAAGCCCATTCTGATATTTTTTGAACGGCAAGAGTTGCAAAGCCTTTATTTTTGAAGGGATAAGCTATGCAATAGGCAAGTTCTGCTTCTTTGGTACTTCTTTTCAATTCTTTTAAATAAACCAGACCAATGATTTTTCTGTGTTCTAGTTCTTTTAAAGTGAATAGGTATTCTTTGCCAGAAACAAAATCTGAAACTTTTTGTTGAACAAAAATGCTTGATAAATTTGGAGTAAGGTTTGCAGCTACAGTCTTTGGAAAATATCGTTTTAAATAGTCGGCATTAGCTGATATAAAATCACACAACCGCCAGCCATCTTTTTCGGAAATAGCATTTATTTCAAATTGGGATAGATGGAATGAATTCATGTTTTTAGGAACAGCTTAAGTAACCTATTAAAAATTTCCTTCCTACTGGCAAAAAATTATTCTGCTTTATATTCTTTTACCGCATCAATAAATGCTTTTGCATTTTCTACAGGCACATAAGGTAAAATACCATGACCTAGATTAACGATATAACTATCCTTGCCAAATTCATTAATCATTTGGTGTACCATCTTTTTTATCACTGTGGGCGGTGATAACAAACGGGCAGGGTCAAAGTTACCCTGTAATGTTATTTTGCCACCACTTAAATAACGAGCGTTTCTAGCAGAACAGGTCCAATCTACACCAAGTGCAGAAGCACCTGATTTCGCCATATCACCTAATGCGAACCAACAGCCTTTTCCGAATACAATTACTGGGGTTTCGTCTTTTAATGCGTCGATAATTTGTTGAATATATTGCCAAGAAAATTCAGAATAATCGGTAGGTGAAAGCATACCCCCCCATGAATCGAAAACCTGAACAGCATCTACACCTGCAGCAACTTTAGCTTTTAAATAGGCTATTGTAGTATCTGTGATTTTTTGCAAAAGTTCGTGAGCAACCAACGGTTGAGTAAAACATAATTCTTTGGCTTTGTCAAAAGTTTTGCTTCCTTGACCTTGAACACAATAGCATAAAATGGTCCATGGTGAACCGGCAAAACCAATTAAAGGAACTTCATCATTCAATTTTTCCTTAGTAGCTTTTATGGCTTCCATCACGTAGCCCAACGTTTCGTGAACATCTGGGACTATTACTCGGTCTAAATCTTTTTGAGAACGAATAGGATGAGGTAAGTACGGACCAAAATTTGGCTTCATTTCCACTTCAATATTCATGGCTTGCGGTATCACAAGAATGTCACTAAACAATATAGCAGCATCCATTCCATATCTACGAATTGGTTGTACGGTAATTTCCGAAGCTAATTCTGGAGTTTGGCAACGTGTGAAGAAATCATACTTTTCTTTGATTGCCATAAACTCAGGTAAGTATCTACCTGCTTGACGCATCATCCAAACTGGTGGCCTTTCAACAGTCTCTCCTTTTAAGGCTCTTAGAAATAAGTCATTTTTTAAGCTCATAGTCTCTTCTTATTCGTCTTTATGAGGAACTTTTATTTTTTGAAGTAATCTGATTTATCGGTGTTCTTGAGATTCAGAATACTTCGCTATACTCGTAATGACGTCGTTTTTTATTCCCTCTTTAATTATAGCTAAAAGCTAATTACTAGTTTTTGTAATCTTCGTTAACTAAATCAATAACACTTTCTACCGTTGGTATTTTGGCAACCTTTACTTCTTTAAAGTGTGCTCTTGCTGCTTTTGCAGTCGTTTCTCCAATACAATACGCAATTTTATCAGCAGAATTTTCATTAAGATAGCTTTCCACATTTGAAGGGCTGTAAAACATAATTCCTTTTACCTCCTTAGGTATTGATTTCCCAGATAATTTAGTCCTATATGCTTCAATAGCATTAACTGTAATGTTATTCTCCTCAAGAATTTTTGGTAAATCGTCAAGGCTTATATTGCCATAAAAATACGTGACTTCGGTTCCATCAATAAACTCTACTAAATAATTCGCCAAATCTTTTGCATTGTTTTCGAAATGCGTCACTTTGCCAAACTTATTTTTAATTAATCGTCGAGTTTTTCTACCAACACAGTAGATGTTTTCAAAATTAAGTTCCGCAGCACTACCGCTTGTTAAAACTGCTTCTACGGCATTTTTACTTGTGAAAACAACATTTTTATGAGTCTTTTTCAAGACGATAGGTGAAATACGATTCGGACTAATTTTTATAAAATCATCAGAATCTGCATTTGCGGATATATTTAAACGCAAGTGTTGTTCGTTCGTTAACTTTTTTGTTGAAAAGATATTAACTGCAGCGCCTGCATTGGCCAATTCTGTCATTAATCTTTTACCACCTCTAGCCAAAATACTTTTGGCACAATCAATACCTAAATTTTGATGTTTGCCTAAAGGAGCCGTTAAATCGGCTTCTAATTTTTTACTTCCATCGACATTTAATAAAACCCCCTTAAGAGTTACCATATTTTCTTTGTCAATGTAAGATAGAGCACCAATTGGAGCACTACAACCACCTTCAAGTTCTCTTAAAAATTCTCTTTCTAAGGTAACACAGGTATCTGTTTCTTCATGGTTCAATTGAGCACAGGCTTCGCGAATTTCTTCATTATCCTCCATAGCAACAACCATTATGGCGCCTTGTGCAGGTGCAGGTAGCATCCAAGTAAGTCCTATGGTATTTTCTGGTTCTAATGCTATGCGTTCCAAACCAGCCGCGGCAAATATGGCCCCGTTCCAATCGTTTTCGTAGAGTTTTTCTAATCTACGATTTATGTTTCCTCTTAAATCAACAACTGTGTGGGTAGGATATCTATTTAGCCACTGTGCTTGGCGACGTAAACTGCCGGTTGCAATAACACCTTCACGTTGCCCCAAAAATTCTTCATTTTCTTTGAAAGCAAGAATATCCATGTAATTACCGCGTTTTAAAACTGCAGCTTTCACTATACCCTTTGGTAATGCCGTAGGTACATCTTTCATGGAGTGAACAGCGATATCGATGTCTCCATTGAGCATGGCTACATCTAAAGTTTTTGTGAAAATACCAGTAATGCCTAACTCATACAAAGGTTTGTCTAAGACTATATCTCCTGTTGATTTTACCGGAACTAATTTAACGATATACCCTAAAGCTTGTAATTGGTCCTTAACGGTGTTTGCCTGCCATAACGCTAATTCGCTATCGCGTGTTCCTAATCGTATTACTTTACTCATTTTTGGTCCAATTCTAATTGAAATACTTTTTGGATAAATTCTAAACTTGAATTGGAATCTACCGTGTCATCCTTAAGATGATTTGCAAATTGTGTAGTTATTTTTTGAATGATGCGATTTGTAATTACATCTGCCTGATCTGCGTTGAAATCAACTGTTTTCTTAGATTGATAGTCAAGCTCTTCATCTTTCATAGTCTTCAGCTTTTTCTTCAATGCTTTTATAACAGGGGCAAATTTTCTAGTTTCTAACCATTGGTTGAAATCATACATTACCTCGTCATTAATAGCTTCTGCTTCAGGTATGAAAAGTTTTCTTCGTTCTAGGGTTTCATCTGTCATTTGAGATAAATGATCTAAATGAATTACTGTAACATTTTCCATATCTGAAATAGCATCGTCCACATTTTTAGGAACGGATAGGTCTAATATCAGTAATGGCTTGTTTGTATAAATTAACTCTTTCGTAATTGTAGGTTTCTGTGCTCCTGTCGCTACAACTAAAATATCAGATTTTCTAATTTCAGATTGTAAGTCACCATAATCTTTCACCATTAGGTTAAACTTTCCAGCAATTTGTTCTGCCTTGCCTTTAGTTCTATTGATTAAGGTAATATGTGGATTTTTAGTATGCTTAATAAGGTTCTCGCAAGTGTTACGGCCTATCTTACCTGTTCCAAAAAGAAGAATATTCTTATCTGAAACATTAGGGACATTTCGCAATATATATTGAACAGAAGCAAAAGCTACCGAAGTTGCCCCAGAAGAAATCTCGGTTTCATTCTTAATACGCTTGCTTGCTTGTATAATATTATTGCATAAACGCTCAATAAACGGATTTGCAATACCAATTTCTTTAGAGCGCTTGAAGCTTTGTTTTAATTGACTGATGATTTCAAAATCTCCTAAAATTTGACTATCCAGACCAGTACCCACCCGAAATAGGTGATTAATAGCTTCTTTGTTTTTGTAAACATATGCAACCTCTTGAAAAGCTTCAACAGTGCCGTTTGAATGGTCACATAATAATTTAATAAGTTGAAAGGGATGTTGAGCAAAACCATGCAATTCTGTACGGTTACAAGTAGATGTAGCTAAAAGACCGTCAATACCTTGATTCTTTGCTTCTATTAAAAGCTTGATCACGGCAACTTCATCTAAACTAAATTTACCACGTGCCACGGCATCAGCCTTTTTATAGTTAAGGCCGATTGTGTAAAAAGAGTTGTGTTTAGAAATATGGTAGTCCTTCATAAAGCGAATACAAAAGTATGGCCGTCAATCAAATAAAAATAACGCTTGCGGTACAATTAGTATCGTCTGCAGAATTTTTAGACGAAATATGATATATATCAGTTTATTAGTATAATTTTATAGGGTTGTCAGGCAAAAGCACACAAACTATTTAGATGCTTTCTAAATAGATTAAAATTTATTTCACTAAAATGGAGGTTAAAAATAACGCTCAAAGGTCATATAATGAAGTCTTGATTGAAGACGGATTTTACGTACTAAAATTTCAAAATGAGGAAGATATTAATGTTAATTTTTCTCGAGAAATTAATAAGAAATTTATCCAATTTCATTTTTGTTTGAAGGGTAAGGGCACATTTTCGTTTAATCAAGGTAGTTATAGTTTAAATGTTACCGAAGAGAACTCTTTATTACTCTACAATACACAGTTAGATCTTCCATTAGATTTAAAATTGGACGCTAGATCTTCGATAGTATCGGTAGTAATGACCTTGCGTAAATTTCATTCTCTATTTACGGCAGAAGCGGATTACATTCCTTTTCTAAGTACAGATAATAAAGAGAAGAAGTATTACGCTCAAGAACCTTTTTCGCCATCTATCGCGGTTGTTTTGAGTCAGATTATTAATTATAATCTCCATCCATCTATAAAAGCATTATATGTTAAGGGTAAGATTTACGAATTAATTGCTTTGTATTTTAATAGGAGTCCGAATGCAGATATAGAGCAGTGTCCTTATCTAGCGGATGAAGAAAATGTCAAAAAAATAAAATTGGCAAAAGAAATTATATTGGATAGAATGGCAGAACCCCCGACCTTGCCAGAATTGGCTACTGAAATTGGGTTGAGTCTAAAGCGACTCAAAGAAGGGTTTAAGCAAATTTATGGAGATACTGTATATGGTTTTTTATTAGACCATAAAATGGAGTATGCTCGAAAAATGTTAGAAACTGGTCAATTTAATGTTAATGAAGTAGGCTTAAAAGTAGGTTATAGTACAGCTAGTCATTTTATATCTGCATTTAAAAAAAAGTATAGTACTACCCCTAAAAAATATTTGACCACCTTAATTTAAAATTAAGTTCTGAAATTTTTTGTAGTGAATAAATACGTAAAGGAATTAAGATTGAACAGTTAGAGTGGTCTTGCGACCATAATGCCAGTATTACTTTTAATGCCTTTTAAGTACTCTGCCAATGGTTTTTTAGAAACTTCAACTTCCATAGAACCAGTTGAGGCATGCAGTAAATGAATTCTACCATCTTTTTCTCTTGTTGCTATACCTGTATGGGTCACATCTAACCCATTTATTGATGTAGCTAAGGCAATGATATCACCGGATTGAATAAAATGTTCGTTTTGTGAAATCTTATCCTGTGCTAACACACATATCGCTTGATTATTCAAATAATTTTCTGAAGCCTTTATTTTCTTGAAGTTGACATCATCAGTTAAAAATGGGTATAAATTTCTATGAGTGCTCATGAAGTTAATATCCTTAGTGATTTCTTCACCACCTATATCACCTGTAATATCTTTTAAAAGTCCTTTCTCGGCATTATTGGCAATCCATTCAGAGAAGTAGTGCAAGCGTGATGCGTACCCATCAAGAGCACCATCTTTATACCGAATAACTTCAAGATTTTTCACAAATGCATCAAAAGAGCTTTCCTTTTGTCTAAGAAGCAAAGAGAATGCTAGGACATTTTCTACAAAGGTGGTGCAATCTAACCCTTGTAGATTTACCACTAAAGTTTCAGTATTTCCAATTTCTAATGTTTTGGCTACGTATGGCGTTTTCATGAAGGTTTTACCAACGGAAACTATTGTATTGCCAAAATCGGGTTGTAACAATCCTTCAATTGCCTTAATTTTTTCTTCAACTGCAACCTTGTCATTTGGGGAGCAGGTGATTTTTTGTGTAAAACCAACCTGAGAGTTGATAAGTACTATTAGAAGTAGTAAAACCTGTCGCATTGTATAAAATTATAAATTGTTACTTTCCTCTGTATTATTTTGCAAAAGTACTCTCGTACGAACAATACTCTCAGGATAATTTTCTTGTAAAAAAGTAATTAGTTTTTCACGAACAAAAACCCGTAAATCCCATAGGGTTGATGCATCTTGTGCACTTACCATAGCCCTTATTTCAACACAAGTTTGTTTAGAATCTGTGACTTGAATGTTTTGGTTTACCCCATCCCATAAATCGGTGGTTTTTAAAACCCGCTCTAATTCTGTTCTAAGGGCATCAAAAGAAACTCTATAATCAGTGTATAAATATATGGTACCTAATAAGTCGGCGGATTTTTTTGTCCAGTTTTGAAATGGTTTTTCAATAAAATATGAGGTAGGCACAATCAATCTTCTTTTATCCCAAATATTTACAACCACATAGGTTAATGTAATTTCCTCGATTCTACCCCATTCACCCTCAACAATAACTACATCATCAATTTTAATGGGTTGGGCTATAGCAATTTGTATGCCTGCCAAAATACTGGCAATCATCTTTTGAGCGGAAAGCCCTATAATGATACCTGCAACTCCTGCAGAGGTAAAAATAGTCAACCCTATTTCACGTATGCTTTCAAAACTCATTAAGGCAATACTTAGACCAATAATGATAATGACCACAATAATAATGCGCTCTAATATATTGAACTGGGTATAGATTTTTCTCGCTTTATAATTATCGACAGCATTTACATCATAATTGGATATTACTTTTCGTTTGACAAATTTCAACCCAATAATTAATAGCCAGGTAAATGCAAAAATTATAGAAATAGTACTGATTTTACTAAGTACATAGGTAATCTCTTCAAACCCTAATAGGCTATGAAAAGTTTTAACACGAATGGCAATGGCCATAAAAATAATAAAGATGGGCTTTGTTATATTTTTTATATCGGCTTTGTCAAGAAGGTATTTAGGGTTTCTGCCTAAGCGCCTTAACAATTTAATAGTAATTAATTGAAGCAATAACAATACTAGGATTGCACCAAAGATGTAAGCTAGCAGTATCGGGTTTTTAGTTAAATTTTGCATTTTGGTGTTGCTTTCATAAAATGAAATCAAATTTAGGCATTTAAATATCCAAATAGGATACGTTAAACACTATCAACTTTACTTATACATTGATTTGAAACTTTTTTGGGTTCGCAAATGTGGGTAGTATTACTTGTGTTATTTTTGCTATTGGAAAAACAAACGCTATGAAAGGAGTATTATTGGTCAATTTGGGTTCACCAGAAAGTCCTACTGCAAAAGATGTAAAGCCGTATTTGGATGAATTTTTAATGGATGAAAGGGTAATTGACGCCCCTAAATGGTTACGTGCTTTTCTTGTAAAAGGAATTATTTTGCAAACCAGACCAAAGAAATCTGCTAAGGCCTATGCTAAAATTTGGTGGGAAGAAGGTTCGCCGCTAATAGTGCTTTCAGAACGTTTTGCTACTAAAGTACAAAAACATACAAAAATGCCTGTTGCTTTAGGTATGCGCTATGGCACTATGTCCATTAAAAATGCGTTGCAAGAACTAAAGGATAAGGGAGTAGATGAGGTTCTTTTGGTTCCCTTATACCCACATTATGCTATGTCTAGTTTTGAGACAGTAGTGGTAAAAGTTTTGGAAGAACAGCAACAATATTTTCCTGAAATGGAGGTAACGACATTTCCAGCCTTCTATAAAAATGCAGATTATATTCAAGCTCTATCAGAGAGTATTAAAGACGGATTAAAAGATTTCGATTACGACCATATTTTGTTTTCATATCACGGTATTCCTGAACGCCATATTCGCAAAAGCGACCCTACTAGTTATCATTGTAAAATAGATGGTAGCTGTTGTAAGATTAACTCGGTTGCGCATAATACCTGTTATAGACATCAGGTTTACGATACTACAGAAATGGTTAAAGCGTATTTAGGATTGCCTGAAGAACAAGTAAGTTCTTCTTTTCAATCTCGATTAGCGGGTGACCCATGGTTAAAACCGTATACCGATTATGAATTTGAACGTTTGGCCAAAGAAGGTAAAAAACGTTTAGCTGTTATAACTCCTGCATTTGTTAGTGATTGTCTAGAGACTTTAGAGGAAATTGCTATGGAGGGTAAAGAACAGTTTATGGAAGCTGGTGGTGAAAACTATAAGCATATTCCTTGTATGAATGATAATGATGCTTGGGTGAAGGTTATGGCCAAGTGGGTCAATGAATGGGAAGCTACAGGTAAATTGGCGGTTACGCCGAGTACGTAATACACTAGAAATATAAAGTACTTCAAAGATTTTGAAGTACTTTATAATATCCTTATCAAGGAATATAAATGCCAAACAGTAAATTTAAATGGCAAATGTATCCGCTGAGCAATTAGGCTCAGAACCTATTTCGAGTTTGCTTGTTAAACAGGCCTTACCTGCCAGTGTTGGCATTTTGGTAATGTCTCTTAATGTCTTGGTGGATTCTATTTTTGTGGGCAATTGGATTGGTTCCATTGCCATTGCAGCAATAAATGTCGTTTTACCAGTTTCTTTTTTTATAGGTGCTTTGGGTATGTCAATTGGTATTGGCGGCGCAAGCATTATATCACGTGCATTAGGGGCTAACAATAAGGAAAAGGCTTTACGAACGTTTGGTAACCAAATTAGCTTTACACTTTTAGTCACCATTATAATGGTTGTCTTAGGACTAACCTATGTTGATAGTCTTATACCTGCTTTTGGTGGTAAAGGCTCCATTTTTGAAATGGCTAAAATCTATTATGTAATTGTTTTGTATGGTGTACCGCTTCTAGCTTTGAATATGATGGGGAATGCCGTAATACGGGCGGAAGGAAAACCTAAGTTCGCCATGATTGCTATGATTATCCCATCCATAGGAAATCTAGTGATGGATTATCTTTTTATTAATGTGTTGGATTATGGAATGGAAGGTGCTGCTTGGGCTACTACTATCAGTTACTTTTTATGTTTTAGTTATATTCTGTATTTTTTTCTCTCCAAGCATTCTGAGCTTAAACTGAATGTTCAGTATTTAAAAATCAGGTTTAGTATTTTAAAAGAAATAAGCTCATTGGGTTTTGTAACCCTTTCTAGACAAGCTGTTGTAAGTATTATTTATCTTTTGATGAATAATATTCTTTTTAACCTAGGTGGCGAAGCTATGGTAGCCGTTTATGCAATTATCGGTAGAATGTTGATGTTTGCTTTATTCCCTGTTTTTGGAGTTACCCAAGGATTTTTACCAATTGCAGGATTTAACTACGGAGCTGGAAAATATGATAGGGTCAAAGAGGCTATATTCACTGCAATAAAATATGCCGCACTATTAGCCACAATTGTTTTTACCGGATTGATGATTTTCCCGGAGGCCATAGCCGGACTTTTTCTTAGTAATAAACCAGGTATGAGTGCTGTAGAATTAGCGACTAATAAATTCGTTCTTGAAAATACTCCGTCAGCCATGCGATGGGTATTTGCTGCAACTCCGATTATAGCTTTACAACTTATAGGAGCAGCTTATTTTCAAGCAATCGGTAAGGCAGTACCTGCATTATTATTAACATTATGTAGACAAGGGTTTTTCTTTATTCCACTAATTCTGATTCTACCAAATTACTTAGGTGAACTAGGGGTTTGGATATCGTTTCCTATTGCCGACGTTCTGGCAACAATTGTAACCGGTTATTTTTTACGTAAAGAGATAAATAGAACCTTAGTTTCTGAAAAATCTTATAAAACCAAACCAAACCAAATTAAAAATCATACGTAGGTATCTTTAGAAATACTAAAGAACACACGTATGATTTTTATCTTATCACAATTAATTGCTGTAGCAATCTTTCTTTTAATCTGGAAACTTAAAGAGTTGATAAACGATCAGAACACCTATATGAAATTGCTAAAGGAAGAAACTATCAAGTCTCCAGTTTTCAGGCAAAAAAATTAATTGGCTGATTTTGCTTGTAGTAATTCCATTCCGGTGGAAGACCTTGGCTTAAAACCGGTCCAAACTTTTTCGTTTGAATTTTCTTGTAATTCTAAATATTTAGCATTGTCTTGTTTTTTTAGATGTAGACCAATAAAAGCAGTTACAAAATGTTGATTAATGTTGTTTAATTTACGTTGGTCCCAAGATGGTTCTGCATATCGGTAATACTCATCTATATGTAAACCTGGCGCTAATGCTTCTGCTGGTGGTGGGTTTGGTGCCACGTTGTGTCGTGCATTTTTATAGGTTAATAAAAAGCGATCAGCATTTACAGCACCTTCGTATATCGCTTTAATCCCTTTTTCATATCCAGAGATATCATCTTGACTACCTGCGATAAAGAATGTCGGTGTTTTTAAACCTTTTAATCCTTCCGCATCCCAAACACCTCTTTCCATTCCCCATGGGGCAAAGGCTACAATCGCTTTAATTCTATCATCTACTAATTTCTTATATTCTTCGTTATTAGCAGTATTTACCGATATTGATGTACTACCTCCGGTCATTCCGGTAAAGAATCCTGCTAGTGCATCACTGTATCCGGCTCCACCTACATTAAGTACGCCATAACCACCCATAGAATACCCTATTATAGCTGTATTACTAGCGTCAACAAGGTTTTCCAATTTGTTTTTTGAACCTTTAGCGCCTAATTTTTCCATCTCATTAATGACGAAGCGAATATCTTTCGGTCTATTTAAAAGTGTGCTTTGAAATGCATTCGCATCTTTAAATGTAGAATCGGTATGGTCTATCGCTGCTACGATATAACCTTTAGATGCTAAATTTTCAGTTAAATAAGTCATTAAATAACGTGAGCCCACATAGCCATGCGATACTACTATTAAAGGAAATTTACTACCAGTAATAGGCGTCGCATCTCTATAGGATCTTCCCTTAAAAGTAAAGGGTGTTAAAGGTCTTAAGGTATCACCGGCTGTACCCATTACCTCATCGTAAATAACAGTTTTAGCATTATCACTAACAGATGCTGGATACCAAACCTCAATGGTAATTGGGCGGTCATATAATGGGTCTTTTCCCTCTTCGGAATTTAAAACATCAACTTGATTTTTATTAACTAGGTTAATAGTTTGTACGCCTACGTTGAATTCTCCTCTTGCACTTAATTCTGGTGCATCAGGTAGTTGGTCGCCATATAGAAAATCACCTGATTGTGCATAAACAGATGGAATTAGTAATCCGTTTAAAAGAAAGATAAATAAGGATAAAGAAAATAATAGCGGTCTAAATTTCATAATTGTTAATTAGTTCGCTTAAATATAGGAATACTTTAAACAATGGATATATTATATCAATATTGTTGAATTATTTTTTTGAAGAGCTACTTAACATACTTGTAATTCTAAATATGTAAAAGACAGACATAGGTTTAAATACTAGGATTTTGAAGAGATTGCTTTAAGTCTCTCTTGAATATTATTGATTGAAACTATAGATAGAATGATAATTTGATAAATGTGCTTAGAGAGGTATGCCAATAAAATCATAAAATCAACATTTTCACAACAATTTGTTTAATTTTAGTGAAGACTAATATCAAACCAATAAAATGAAAAAGCACCTTACCAAGGCTAGCATCATCATGCTGGCATTTTTACTATTGCCATTATCCTTATTATCTCAAAAAAGGAACAAATTACAAAGCAATGCTCCAACTTACCCTGAAGAACTTTATTCTAGTTTAGAGTATCGTTCAATAGGCCCGTATCGAGGTGGTCGGTCTGCTGCAGTTACCGGTGTACCTGGTAAACCCAATTTATTTTATTTTGGTGCTGCTGGCGGTGGTGTATGGAAAACACTAGACGGTGGCCGCACATGGGATAATATTTCTGATGGATATTTCGGTGGAAGTATAGGTGCCGTTGAGGTTGCTAAAAGTGATCCTAATGTAATTTATGTAGGTGGTGGCGAAAAAACCTTAAGAGGTAACGTTTCTTCGGGTTATGGCATTTGGAAAACTGAAGACGGTGGTAAAACTTGGGCAACTGCAGGTTTAGAGAAAAGTAGACATGTACCAAGAATACGTGTGCATCCTACAGATTATAATACGGTATATGCCGCTGTTTTAGGTGATATCTACAAACCAACCAAGGATCGTGGTGTTTATAAAAGTACCGATGGCGGTAAAAACTGGAAACAAGTTCTATTTGTAAACGAACAAGCGGGTGCGGTAGATTTAACTATAGACCCTAATAACCCAAGAATTTTATATGCTTCTACGTGGCATGCACAACGTACACCGTATAGCTTAATTAGTGGTGGTGATGGTTCTGCACTTTGGAAAAGTATGGACAGTGGAGAAACCTGGAAAGAAGTTTCTAAGAACGAAGGATTTCCAAAAGATACCCTTGGGATTATTGGGGTAGCTGTTTCACCAAAAAACTCAGAACGGGTTTGGGCAATTGTTGAAAATAAAGATAAGGGAGGTTTATACCGTTCAGAAGATGGTGGTAAAACCTGGTCTGTTGTTAATGAAGAGCGTAAACTTAGACAACGTGCTTGGTATTATACTAGGGTATATGCCGATACACAAGATGAAGATGTGGTTTATGTTTTAAATGTAAATTATCACAAGTCTACCGATGGTGGTAAATCCTTCAATACATTTAATGCGCCTCATGGGGATCATCACGATTTATGGGTTTCTCCAGAAGATTCGCAACGTATGATTATCGGTGATGACGGTGGTGCACAAATCTCTTATGATGGAGGTGAAACTTGGAGTACGTATAACAATCAGCCTACGGCACAGTTTTACCGAGTTACTACAGATAATTCATTTCCATATAGAATTTATGTTGCACAGCAAGACAATTCTACATTGCGTATAGAGCATAGAAGTGATAAAAATTCAATCGGTAATGGTAACTGGGAAGAAACCGCTGGCGGTGAATCAGCTTGGATAGCTGTTGACCCTAAAGATAATGATATTGTTTATGGAGGTAGTTATGACGGATTCTTAACGCGAGTAAATCATAAGACAGGAACTGTAAGAGGGATCAACGTATGGCCAGATAACCCAATGGGCGCAGGGGCAGAATCGATGAAATATCGTTTCCAGTGGAATTTCCCTATCATGTTTAGTAGACATAACCCAAAGAAATTGTACACGTTTTCTAACTATGTTCATGTGACTGAAAATGAAGGTCAGAGTTGGGAAGTATTAAGTGGAGATTTAACTCGAAATGACCCTACTAAGTTAGGCTCTAGTGGTGGACCAATTACACAAGATAATACCAGTGTAGAATATTACTGTACTATTTTTGCAGCGAATGAAAGTCCTTTGAAAGAGGGTATTCTTTGGGTGGGTAGCGATGACGGTTTAATTCATGTTTCTAAAGATTCTGGTGCTACATGGGAGAATGTTACCCCACCAAATATGCCTGAATGGAATATGATTAATAGTATCGAGCCTTCTTATTTTGACGAGGGTACATGCTATGTAGCTGCTACAAGATATAAGTTGGGCGATTTTCAACCTTACCTATA
>TARA_R110002074_G_scaffold303837_1_pt1 | contig 36681 bp, 60 predicted proteins | sample TARA_R110002074 | Tara Oceans TARA_R110002074 (sample SAMEA4397215) | marine metagenome | biome: Polar Biome; feature: [MIX] marine epipelagic wind mixed layer (ENVO:01000061); material: water (ENVO:00002006), including particulate matter (ENVO:01000060) such as... | depth 10-100 m | reverse complement strand
AAATGTCCTTATGGTGGAGCTGTCGGGTACCGCCCCCGAGTCCAGAATGTGTCCACGTTGCTTCAACGTTTACGATTTATTTATTTAAACTATCTAGATGTTCTGGGTATTTTTGTACAATGTTCTTGGTTTGTAATATTATAATCACACTATTCAAACCAGAGTAGGAATTCCATACTTCCTGTAATCTTGTATAATACAAACATCAACATACAAAACCATATAAACCAAAACAAACCAAACCCTAAAGTTCGATATATCTTTTCCATTGGAAGATATTTTTCAAATAAGGTTTGAATGTCCCATACATATCTAAATTGTATGAACCAACAAAACCATCTTACATATTTGTTTGGCGTATTCTCTGGTGTTATCTTAGTCATAACGCTTCATCTTCACTATCATGGATATATAATTGGATAAGCGCATAATGAAGCACTTTCATTAAATCTTTTCTGGCATCAGTACGTGTACCTTTTTTACCATAACGATTAGAGTATTTGTCAACATTGCCCATACAGAAACCAGTTCCGTGACCACGTTCAATAATAACTTCAGTTGATTGAAACTTGCTTTGTGAGTAATGGCCAGAATATGTTTTATCAATATACTCTTGGAACTCGGTAATAAGTTCACCCTCTCTAAATTTGTAATCAATGTTTGGTTTACTCAATTTCATTATTTACTTCCCTTTGCTCTATAAAATATGTGGCTGCCAATACGAGCAACACGATCCAAAGTAGGAGCCCAATATGGTTTCACATATGATGCATGATAATGAGTAGAGCCTTCTGTTACTCCACGATATTTACTATGTATTATCATGTCACTAGCAAACTTCATTGCTCTATCCCAAGCTTCTGTATCTTTAGGATTATCTGACTTGCCATCACAATACCATGAAAATTGGCACTTGTTTTTTGCTGGCTTACCATTAACTAATACAGAATCATAAACTACTTCGCATACACTATTAGGATAGTTATTAGACGCAACTCTATTTAAAACAACATCTGAAACGGACATTGCATCTGCAAGAGATACCGAACGTGTTTCAAAATATATGTTTGTTGCCATACACTGAATCTGCTCCTGACGTAGTGCATTGGCTACGCTCGCACTGATATCTATTTGAACTTGTTGCTTTTTAGCAATATCTTCTTGTATTGCCAAAGTACCGCCGACTGCTATTCCTGATAGGAACATGGCGTTAAATGCTATACTAGCTACTGTTATAAATTTCATACTTCTGCCTCATTATTTTTTTTATATTATAATTATCATATATTATAATGAGGCAGAAGTAAACACTAAACTGGAAATATTTTACTAATAACTTTAGCAATTTCATGTGCCAATAGGATATGCTCTAACTGAGTCCCATCAGCTTGGCGAAGCTCAAGATAATGAATCCAGCTACGAATAGTGCCATTAACATATAGTCGAGATATGGTATTACCTTCAGGCAGTACAACACGAGCCTGTTCTTTAGCAATACCATTATCAATAGCCCACTGGTAAGCCAGTTTTGCTTCATGAATAATTTGCTCTTGCTTAGCAATCCAAGTTTTTTTAAGTGATTCATCGTCCGTTTCAATTGAATTCTGCCTATTAGCATTGTCTTGAAGCCTAGCTTCCCTCAGTACGAAAGTATTAGCCAGATCATTAGGATTAGCATAACGCTGAGAAAACTCTTGAAAGGAAAAGGAGCGATGCCTGAGGAATTGTCGGGCAATGTCTCTTGTTGTTTCGACTTCAAGCGTGGCTGAGCACATTTCAAATGGGGACCAGTGCTTGTGCCGTTTAAGGTAGGCAAGTAATCTTGGCGCGGTTTCGGAGTTAACTTGGGCCGATGGATTGGAGACACGGGCGCAATACGCGATGATGTCTTCAGTGGTATCGAGGCCGATGTGGTGTTCTGTAGATTGAGTGTAACCAATTAACCTAACCTTCATTTGTACGTTCCATTCTATTTATCTAAATTTTAAAGTCTTTAAAACGTTCGTTGATTTCGCTCTTATCAAACGTCGGCGTATCATCGGTTAATGTTTGTTCTGATTCATCGACGTCAAACAGTCTCATCTTAGATCTATCTAGGCCTACGACAAAACGTTTCTTAATGCCAATATCGTTGTATCTATTCTTTAATTGCTTAACCATCATTTGACCTGATTGCTCAAGCTCTTCGGTTGATATGAGAGCAAACATCAGATCTGCTGTTGCGGGTAATCCAAAAGACTCGGACGTATCTTCAAGCCCAACATCTGAGTTACCATAACCACTACGAGTCGTCTGCGTTGCAGAGATGATCGGTACGTCGAACTCGACAGCAAGACCACGTAATTCCTCAGCGATTGCTTTAATAAGGTTATACGAATTGATAGATCCTCCCATGCCCTTCATACGAGATGATGCACAAATATTAAGATAGTCGATACAGATAATATCAGGGACAAATTGCTTCTTAAGTTTTAACTCACTCAACAAAGCCCTGAAGTGTCCAGCATGGGCCGAACCAGTAGGATATTCTTTCACAATGAGTTTACCACCAGTGCTACGTTTGATCTTAGCCACCTTTTCAGTAAACATATCCTTAGTCATCTTATCAAGTTGATCGATCGGAACATTTAACAAGTTAGCGTCAATACGCTCAGCAATACGTTCTTCACTCATCTCCATAGTGAGATATAGTACATTCTTCCCTTGCGACAATGCTGCAGCACTTACGTGGCACATGAACAATGATTTACCAACGCCGGTTCCGGCAAGAGCAATATTCAGTGTCTTATTTGGCAATCCGCCTTTAGTAATTGTGTTGAATGATTCAAGGTCAAATGGCACTCGTTCTTCAGCTAGGTTATAAAAATCAAATCTTTTTGCTGCGTCATCAAGATAATCGTGACCAATGTTAGGATCAAAGGATATAGACAGAGCTTTTGTTAGAACATCAGGAATAGCATTCTTCGTAAGAGTTTCATGTTTACCATCAATAATATGAATGGAGTCCATAATAGCATTATGAATTGCTCTGTCTTGGCACCACTTCTCTGTAGTATCAATAAGCCATTCGTTATCAGTCTGTTCAGCCTTAAAGATCTCCGGCATGATTTCAATCGCATGCCGGTATTGCTCATCAGAAAATGTATCTGATTGATCAATTTCAATCTTAAATGTTTCGGCCGAAGGCAGCCTATTATATTTTGCTACGTATTTGCCAACTTCTTTATAGAGTTGACGATATACACCTTCAAAATATTCAGGCTTAACAAAAGGCAGAACCTTACGCATAAACGGCTCGTTGACAAGCAGATTACGTAGGATAGTTTGTTCAATGTTTATATTCAAAGAAGTCCCTCATCTCTCATTTTAGCACGGATCTTAGTGGCAGAAATATTATGAATATCTTCGCCAAGATCGTGCTCTGTGAATGTATAACCTACACCACGTCCATAACTAATATCTACAATGTTCGGTACTTCCATTATAACATAATCTATATTAACTGTATACCCTTGATTTGCCAAGGCAGTAATTATTTGTTGAGAGACAAAAGTAAAATCAAATGGATTATCAACTTGCTCGTTTGTTCTACCGCCACCAGCATCCAGACCAACAATTCCACCAACGTCACGAATCATGATAGCAACTTGGCCAGTTAGGTTATGAGCCTTACGAAACAATTCTGTATGGCCTTTATGCCAAGGCTGCCAACGTCCTAACATTTGAGTCGTAGGTGCTTTCCAATCGAACATGCTTTATTCTCCTCTGTTTTTTACATCAATATGCCTATGAATAGCATCAACTAATTTTTCATCGGTGTCATCAAACCACTTAGAAACGTGGTAGTTAACATCCTTCTGAGGTGGACTCTGAAACATCTTATTAGTATCATTGAATCGACCTTCTTTGATCGTGTCCATCCATACCATATAGTCGGCTTCAAACACATCACGTGTAATTTCTAGTGGACACACAAAATCGCAAATGACCATACGACCATTTGTTTTCTCATAGTCTGCAATATTCTTCATACGATATGCTTGTCGCATCCGTGCGGCCTCACTGAACTCCCAGTCGTTAGCCATCTCACGAACTTTATCGGCATTGAACCATGCGCAATCTAATCTTTTCTGTAACCTCTCTGCCAACCAAGTTTTACCGGAACCTGGTAATCCCATAATTAAAATTTTCATGTTTTATCCGTTAGTTGAACTTCGCCCTTACTAATACCCATTTCAATAATATCGTGTAGGATCTCACCACACCAGACTTGCAATGCCTGATTGTCAGGCGATAAGTCAGGATCAGGTGATTCAACTACAGTAAAATTAAAATGAATAGCCTCATCTTTACCATCGATGCTCAGATTACCAAAAGACAAAACTGTCTCTGGAAATGGTCCGGTCAGGCATCTAACGTGCCAAGCCTGCTCATTATTATTTTGTGCGGGGATCAACTGATAGTCGACCCCCTCAGAAACCTTATTTACATTAATCATTGCATAGCCATAACTAGTTCATCCATATCGATATCTGATTTATAACCGATTGTGTATTGTCTCTTAACAAACTCTTTAAAGTCCGTGCCATCAAAGATAGGATCCCAGAATTCTTTATTAAGGGTTGCAGACTCTCTAACTTTATTTTCGCTAACTTCGCCTGTATTCCGATCGACATGTGCATACCAACCATTTGAAGGTTTTGTAACATATCCACCAACAAGAGCTACTTCAAGCAGGCCGCTATAAGTTTCTACGCCACCTTCCCATGATACTGTAATTGGGATCTTAGATTTTTCTTTAACAAATCGAGATTTTTCGATGTTGATAACAAAATCATAACCTGCAATTTCTGTACCTTTCTTATTTTGGCGGCGGCCAAGAATCCAAATATTATTTGCTGAATAGTAAATACCTGTACCACCAGAAACAATAGCCTTTGGATACAAACCAATCTCTTGATATGTGTGATTGATAGCAAGTAATACAATGTTTTTCATAGCAAGATAAGGTGTTGTCATTCGGAACAAACCTTTTAGCGCTTTAGCACGAGACATATCAGCAACTGATTTCTCGTTAATTGTGTCTTCCATTTCTTTCTTAGAAGCCAGATTACCGATAGAGTCGATAACAACAATGACATTATCTTTAGTATCAAGTGCTTCAAGCTGCGCAATCAAATCGAATTTTAATTCTTCGACATTGGTGATTGGAGTATGAAGGACACGACTTGTATCAATACCAAATTGCTCAAAGTATGCCTCAGGAGAACCAAACTCTGAATCATAGAATAACATCACAGCATCGCTATGCTTTTTCATATAAGCACCGGCCATAAGCAAAGCAAACGAGGTCTTAAAGTGTTTTGATGGTCCGGCAAGAACTGTCAGACCAGGACTTAATCCACCGTCAATAGAACCTGATAAAGCAACGTTTACCATAGGAACCGACGTTGATGTCATATCTTTATCATTAAAGAACTTACTTTCAGATAATACCTCAGTATGTTTTAGCTTAGAGTTTTTCTTTAGTTTATCCATTACACTCATGTGTGTCTCCTCAATAATATGATTTATACCAGGATACAAATTCACTTATCCCAGCTTCAACAGTGGTTTTAGGCTTATAGCCTAGGGTTTTTATCTTAGTAATATCAGCTAAAGTATTTTGCACATCAGCCGGATGCATAGGTGCCATAATCTTTTCAGCTTTAATTCCTAAGTTGTCTTCAATAAGTTCAATAAACCGTAAAAGTTGTGTAGACTTGCCGGATCCAATATTGTATATATCGTGAACATTATTAACTATCGTCTCATCTATTAGCAATAGTATACCATTTATGATGTCTTGTACATAAGTAAAATCTCGCGTCATGTCTCCATGATTATTAACTGTAATAGGTTTACCATTCATAATATTATCTACAAATGTATATAGTGCCATGTCAGGTCTACCATAAGGTCCGTACACAGTGAAAAATCTAAATCCTGTGGATGAAGTCAATTTGCTATGTTTAAACTGACACTCATTAACATACTTGCTCCAAGCGTATGGATTACTTAAATGTTGGAACGGGGCATCCTCAGTAAAGTTTTGTCCGCCATATACAGAAGAAGACGAAGCATAGACAACTGGCGTATCAGATTCTTCGGCCAGCTTAATCACTTCTGCGGTTGCGATAACATTATTGTCAATGTACAACTGTGGATTGTCCAAAGAATATCTTACTCCGGCATAAGCGGCCAAGTGTACTATAAGATCAGCACTGTGAGCGTTTTTTATAAGACCAATATACTTTACATCTTGTACATCAACTCTAATCTGACGTTGATTCAAAATGTTTGTTCTATCAGCTTTCAGTTCAGGATCGTAGTAATCGTTATAATCATCCATTCCAGATACATCATGGCCTAGAGCCTGTAGATCTCTAGCTAAGTGATATCCGATAAATCCGGCAATTCCTGTTATAAAAATCTTCATAGTTCATTTACCATAGCATCAGTCATAGTATACTGGATATTTTGTTCTTTTTCACGATCATCTTTATCGTACACAGATCTGTATTCGTTATTGCGTTTCATAACATATTCCAACATACCGGCCTGAGTTGTAAAGTTAATAAAGGCCGACACATCTTTAGGGAAGCATGCACCACCAAAACCACGTTTGCCATCAAAACCAGGAACACGAGTATGGGAATCACCAATTCTAGGATCTGTTCCAATCGCATTGGCAATCTTGCCATAGTTTCCGCCAAACTCTTTTACTGCATCATAGAATTCATTAAAGAAAGTAAGCTTAGCTGCCAAGAAGGCATTTATTCCGTACTTTACAAAACTAGCATCCGTCGCTGACATGTGATATGTGGGGCATGGTTTGCATATACTATATTCTTTGTAGTAGCGCTCTAACGTTTCTGTGGTGGTCTTATCCCCACCTAGAATCTGTATGAATGGATTAACGATATCTTCGTTTGCATTCCGCTCTGTTAAAAATTCTGGATTATAAACTATCCTCTTAGAAGAAGACCCAGATACAAGTGCTTTAACCTCGTCTGGCGGAACGGTAGATTTAATTACAATTATGCCACTCATGCGATGTTTTATTTCATCTAAAACGGACTTCAATATTGAAGTGTCGCATTTACCATCTTTACCCATAGGGGTTGGAAGACATACGAATGTGAGATTTGCATTTAACGAAACGTCTTTTAAATGCACTCCTATCTTAGGATCTATGATTTGTTTTTCTACGCCATCCTGGAATGCATAGTCAACTGCTTTGCCTACAAAACCGTGGCCAATGATTGTAATTTTTAACATGATTTTATTATACCATAAATTGGTCAAGTTGTAAACCTATTACCGGAGGTTTACCTTGCCTTTGTTCCCACCCAGACGTCCATCCAGATGCATTTGATAGTGTTGATGGAATATGATCAAACGTCCCATTACCTCGTGGAACATAGTTTTGCCCAAATCTCACAAAATCACACATAACATCTTCAAGATCTTTTGGCTTACCGCCAGTGCGCTCTCTTAATAAATCCATAAAGCTATCCGGCTTCCATCCACCCGATAATTTTTTCATGCATCTAACTGCGTTATTACCTAAGTATGTATGAGAATCTATGTCCGCATGCTCAGGAAAGTAGTCAGAGCAATCCATGGAAAATGCTGCGTATTGAAAATTAAATTTTCTGTGTCCAACACCTTTATTATGTTCATTTAGTTTGTCTACTATTTCCTGATGGCCGCGCCTTTTAAGAAGAAAAAAATCAGTAAATTTTCCAATAACGTCTGGCAGCTCCTTTACCATAAAGTCAACGTTACTGACACCCTTCTTAGGAGCAGGTGGCTGATTACCTATAGAAGTAAATAAAGGTTTGCCGCTAGCTTTAGTCTCTACTAAATCTTCTGACATATCCTTAATGTCCCTATGTTTACCCCAATGCTGAATAATATTATTGCGATACCCATGATCGTTCTCAAACGATGCTCCTGATCCTGTGATACGATGGCACATGAACACATACAACCAGGTCTTTATATCCCATTGTATATCATCATTTGATGCTGAGATTTTACGTCTACCTTCTTTTTGCCATCTCCATTTTGGAGTCTTAGAACCAAATCTTAGATCTTGCAATACATTTGAAAAGCCTGCTGCGTTACGAGTCTTACAATCATATATGTCAATCTTCTGTAAAAGAGGATCGTTAACCATCTTATTAGCTTCAGGACCTTCGTAATCTAGCGGTCCCCAGTTTACATTGTCTTGTAGCCATCCTGCTTTTGGATAGTAATAGTTTACGAGAACATCAATTGCTTCTTCGTTAAGCCACATTCTTTTCCCAATCTCTATACGAATCAATAGTTTCTGGCAAATTAAGATTTTGTAGTACTGGTTCTTTACCTACATTCCAAAACAGAATATCTCTGCCAGTATTCTTAGGAATATATTTCCAAGCTTTACCGTCATAAGTATCTATTGTAGGGAATGGTGGCAGGTTCTCTTTCTTTTCGACCGAATGAAATCCTAATGGTTCTGACACGGCTTCGGCTATTCCAAGCTCACCGGCTTTCATATTGCGAGATACACAAACAGAAGTGAATTTAGTATTAGGCCAAGCTATTTGAAGCCCCCGTGTGAGCACACCCGTGGACGTGGCAATGTATACTTCTTCTGGTGCCTTTATATTTGAAGCTACCTTTACTATTCCAGCTGTTACCATTTCATGCTTAAGACCTAGAGGAATGAAGAAAACATTTTTTCTTTCGTCTGACCACTTTTTCGCAATAAGGTTTAAATTTGGCATTGCAGCTATTCGATGAAAGCTAGTTTTAGCTCCTCGCTCAATACAACAGGCTTGATGATCTGAGATTCGTTTTGAAGACGGCATAAAAAGCATGACGTCTTTGTCGTGCCGTTTAGCCACATCAAGAATACTAACACCAGCAAGGCCGCTACGAGGTTGAACATAAGCGATAGTATCAATGTGATCGGGTAGACTACTAATAAGACAATCGCCACCACGAACTTTAGAGCCAACCAGAAAATCATCACGAATAACACGAACGCCATCATGTTCAGTAATAACGGGTTCTCCATATGGATCCTCCCAATTCTTCGCAAGGTCTAAATAGTATTCCTTTGGATCTCCATAAAATGGATTAATGTCACGGTTTATTCCGTCTACTACGTGATTATTATGCGCCAAAGGGTGATACTCCCCAGTCATTACGCCTATAGTATGGTGGAGCTATGTGGAAACTAGAACCATGCTCCATGTAAGTTGTTGCATATTTCTCGGCATCCATAGTATACCATTCCTTTGGTGGCATAATAACCTTGCCCTTTGATTCAGTATGTAGCATATCAATGAACTCGTTTGTAAGATTCCACCTGTCTTTCCAGGATCCATAAAATGGAGTTTTCTTATAAAAGCCGGACTTAGGAATACGACGACCTTCAAACTCTACCGGAACAGGAGCGGTGAACCATACATCATCTGCTAACTCGTTGGCTTGTCGTACATACTCTTTAATTGTATACTTTAAGGATACTTCAGGATGGCGGAGGATATGATGTCTGATATCAATAGATCCCATACAAAATGTAATCTTGCCAACAGACTCTATAATTTCTTTTTGTATCCCTTTATGTACAGTTCCATATAGGGTCTTACCATCAGTGCGATACACGCGGTCTCCAGCGCCACTAAACGCTATCGTATGTGAATCTCCAAAGATAATTGCGTCAGTCTTAAGATCCTTTTGTTTCAGCGACGGGATACTCTTTATCCGATGTGATACGGCATCGCACCATGTTTCTGTAATACCTTCGTATGTAGTAGGAGCCTCAAGCCTTTTCTTTAGCATAGATCCATAGTCTGGCATATCCCAATCCAAAGATACAATATTCGGACATGACATTACAAGATTAATCTTATTAAAGACCTCTTTGTTTGCTCCTCCGAAAAGATTTAGTGTTCCACCAAAGTTTGCACCATGTTCTATGTACACGATGTCAGACTTCCTTATATGAGGACTGCACTTGTGATCTATAGATGCTTTTAGCTGGTCTCTCCATAATTGAGACCAGCCATGAACATGAGACTTCTCATTCTTTGGTATGTTTGATATTGGATTGGTTATTACATTCATTTCACAAACTCATATTCTACGCCAGCTTCGTCAAACATTTGTGCGGATAACATCCAAGAATCTTTCCATCTAGGATTGCTAAATTGTGGAAGTTCCATAACTACACGCTTGACACCAACCTGAACAATACCCTTTGCACATTCAGAACAGCATGGCAATCCAGTTACATATAACACGGATCCTTCAAGAGATACACCACTAAATGCGGCGTTGAATATAGCATTCATTTCAGCGTGGACAATAAACTTGTATTTTTGATCTCTAGTATTTAATCGCTCTTCGGTATCGTCTACACCACGAGCAAATCCGTTAAATCCCTGTGATAACACTTGTCCCTTATCACCAACAGCTACTGCACCAACTTTACTCGATGGATCCTTAGACCATGACGCAACTACGCTTGCCAGTTCTAAGTAACGCTTATCCCATTTACTTGACAAGATCAAAGTGCTTTTCATACACGTGAAGATTTTGTACTTGCCACATAATATCACCAGTATCAACATTTAAATCTTGTGCAAGTGTATTAAGAACAAATTGCTGCCATGCATAATCATTCTTATATCCATAGACAACATCATTAGATCTCATCTGAACAACACAACTTAGTTTCTCATCACGAATATAATAAGTTACGGCATTGGTACAGATAAAATCATTCTTACCATTTTCTTGAAATTCAACTTGGATTGATGGGCGTTGGTAGATCATAGTAGCACGACGGCTATCTGGATTATTTTCAAGTTCGATTAACGCACTTTCATATTGGCGGAAGTACTTGTCAGCATATATGAGATAGCCATAATTAGAATTGATCTCACCATGGTCGTTAGCTGTGTATTGCCAAGCCTTTGGTGGTTCTTTACCTGACTCTAATACGTCGCCATATATGTCATTGATATTAGTGGATAGGCCTAAGTACCAATCAATTTCTTTACGTACATATTCTTCATTAACAGTGCCAAAGATAGAAGGCTCGGTAGCAATAAAGCTAGCGCCAATCATTTCTATTGTTTTAGCGCCGGTCTTGTCTATAGTAAAACGCTTATTAGCTAGTTCATTAATAAAAATGCTGCGAATATCAGTTACTGTCAGTTCGTGCATGTTCTGCCTCCATCACACGTTTACGTAGATCGCTAGTGCTAAATCTATGGTCACGCTTGTTAAAATATATTTGAATGCCACGTTTGCGACATTCATCACGGCCAGTAAATTCTTTATCTTTATATTCGACGCCAAGAATGCGTACGTCTATATGATACATATTAATTATATCAAGTAAATCATCTTCTGTACAATAAATAATTACTTCATCTACATATTCAATAGCATTTAATTGTGCCTGACGCTCTACTATAGACTGGACTGGTGGGTTCTTTTTTTTCCTATCAATACTTGGATCAACCTGTAATCCACATATTAGATAGTCACACTGTGTCCTGGCTTCACGTAGCATAGAAATATGTCCGGCATGAAGCAAGTCAAATGTCGATGCCGTGAAACCAATAATCATGACGCTGCTGCTTTAATTTTTTGAATATTAGAAGCCAACTTAATATTGAACTGATTATCGTTTTGACTGATTGTAAGACCTTCGGTCAAAGCCCTACTGAAGCTGGCACCCATAGAAGTATTTCGTTTTAATTTGTAACAAGCAACATCAGTAGAATATCCACCTGATAATCCTACAGTTTTAGCTACACACTTATACATAGACAAATTTACATACAGGTTTTCTCTTTCAGGCAATGTCAATTTAAGAATTAGCTTCTTTTTGAATGCACTCAAATAGTTTGGTAAAGCTTTGGCAAGACTATTTTCTAATGCCTCTTTTTCAGGACTGTCGATAGGAATCTCAGGTTCAACAATTGGAATCAATCCACGGCTAGCAATATGACCAGCAAATCTAAATTGCTGTTCTAGTACAGGCCAAAGTCCATCTTGGCTTTTAATAATCGATCGCATCTTAGTACCAACAATATTGTGGGCCCTGGAATAATCGCACATACCATCAACATCAAAGGGTTTAAGCGTGCCGTCTTGTTCACATCCATTATCAATCTTTAAATATGGTGTGATTCCTTTTTTTCGTAGAATAGGAACTATACCACGCTCAACGGTGTCTTTATATAAGATAGCACCTGAAATAGCGTCAGATGTAAATGCTGGGCAAGCAAGCATACGCAAACGCATAGCATGAACCTTTGACATTTTATTGTCTTCAGTATATTCTTCGCCATAACGTTCAAGAACACCTCCGGTAGAACCTCCGCTGTGATCCATTGCTGCAATGAATTTGCTCATTAGAATACTCCTAAAACTTTTGCATTACCTGCTATAATCATACAGCACGTTACTATGTGCAACACAATCCAGAAGGTTCTAAACGACAATGCTTTAAACACATCTCTTTGCGTAATAGGCAAAAACTCTGGTTTGTCTTCATCGTCAATCCCTATAGGCATGCCGACTGTTCTTGCCCATAATTTCATCCAGCGTCTTTGCCCAGTCAAATTAATCTACCCAAACAGGGAATAAGAACAGCTTGTTTACAATTATCTGGATAAGCAATAGCTGACCAAAGAATAGGCATCCCCACCATCATAATGATAATCAATACAAAAGATAAGAATAATCCATTAAAATTACTCATAGCTTTCTCCTGTCTCACGAAAAAAGTTTTCACTCCAAAAGGCTTTATCGTCAATCCAGATGTCGTAGTTTTCTTTTTCACCAACGCTTAGTTCGTGGTGCTTTGCACCCCAGTCTATTAGTTGTTCTTTAGTTGCTTCATAATAATCAATTTTGCTTACACAACCACGTGCTGTCATATACTTAATAGTATGCCCGGCATCATACAATGCATTTACTTTTGCAATACGCTCGGGCATTGGAATGTGGTTGGCATAATCTTTCTTACCACCACTATCGGGAATAATTACTTCCTTACATATAGTACCATCAATGTCAATAACGTACTTCATTTATTTCTCCGCAATGAGGACAGAATAACTTTTTAGGAATCCAGGCATCCATTACTGCTATGCTCCAAAATCCTTGGCAAAACTGGCATGTAAAATGCCAGATAGTTTCCTTATCAAATTTCATTTTATATAGCTTCCATCTAATTCATGTGTAGCTGAATTATACGCAGCCCACTCAACACAATTATGCCACATATATCCTTGCAATCTTAGATGTTTATACCACTTTACAAAGTATATAAACCGCTTCACCATTTTCCTCATGCGTGGCCTACTGTTTCGCGTTTAATATCATTATGCGAAAACTCTGCCCAGTACAACTCATAGGCTACACCCTCATCTATACATTCAAATTGATGGTAAACACCAGGTTTAACTTTTGTATAGTCTCCAGGATACAAAATAGTTTCATCAACTAAATCATAATCATTTTGCCATACACGAATTAACATAGTACCTTCTTCAACATAAAAGCCATTCCACTTAAATTCGTGTAGATGCTTAGAACACACACCACCCTTTTTCATTTCAATTCGATGAAACTCAAGAGCTCCGTTGGCCTCAATGAGTTCAGTCTTACCCCATACTTTACCGGCTATCATTTGTCTTCTCCCCATCCCAACCGCTGTGATTTCAATACCATTTCATAGTTATAAAACAACTGTTCAAACTTCCATTGATATACTTGCTGTATACCCATTAAAGCATTCATAAGCTCATCTTCTGTCGGTACACGTTCACCATCACCTATTTGCTTAAATACTGTTTCCAAATCATTACAAACACTCCAACAATCCATTATCATTGGCTCAAGATCGTGTAATCTCATTTTACCATCATTCATTTTAACATACCCTTAAATATATCTTTTCGGCCGTCAATGCCAATTTGAGCATCAAAAATATCTTTGATACTGATAAGCATCATTGAAGCCAACATTAGTATTTCTTCGCGGTTGTCACACATAAGAATTGCTTCATCAATAGGACGATTCAATTCCATCATCTTATTTTTTACATTAGGTTCATTCATTTTTATATCTATCATCCATGTTATCATGACCATCAGCAATGTGTTGCATCAATATGATAAGTTGGGTACATGCATGTGCTAGATGAGTATTTCCAGATTCAGGATCTAAATCTTCATTGTTATTCCAAGAGGTGAGGTGGCGTTGTATAGATGAGTACGTACGAGACCAGCTAGTGGTTGCACCGTCATCACGCCAGTTATTACGACCGTACTTATTAGCGCCAAAGCCAAGTACTTCTGCAATTGCATTGAGTTGATCAGATGGGATTAGATCTAATTGTGGTTTACCAGTATCATATTTCATAAGCTGTCCTCTTGAGTTTTAACAATTATACCATTACCCAAGTTAATTGTACACCCACAAATACTAGTGTTGTCGCTTATAGCACGTAAAATATCATCGGTAGAAATGTAATCTAAAACATCGTATTTTATAATATCATTTTCTGCTAGATGCTGTTTCCAATTTCTGTCTACAAATTTCCAAGTAACTATATGCTCTATGATGCCTTTACATAATTTGTCATAGATGTATTTTGAAATATGTATTTGTTGTTTTGCATTCACATGCTTAAAATCGCAATTGCCAAAAAAGTTATGTGTCGTATCGTACTCAAAGCCTTCATATAGAACATGGCCATTATTTAAAGAGGCTTGATGATATTCAGGGAATTCAAAATCCCATTGTCTAGTTGCTGAGTGAAAATCTCGTTTGTCCTTTTCAACTTTAACATCGCGTTGCCGAATAAATTCTGCCGAAACTTTTCCATTATATATCATTTATGAATTCCTATACACATATTCTAAAGCCCGATCTGCTTCAACTGTTAAAGGCCTATTCTCATACCAATTGCCGTGCTCGGCATCAAATTCACGACATAGCTGTGCAATTTCATTTGATGTTATTGGATATTCACGTCTAATAGCACTCGATGATATTGCAACCATCATCTGATACATCTTTGAGTACCAACCAGTATTAGATATGATTACATATTCTGCAGCTAGCTTACGTGGCCAGAACGGGCAATTTCGGTAACTACTCCAACTTACAGACGTATTATCTAACTTACTTTTACGATATTCAATTACCTGCTTCTGTAATTCTTCGGGCAATCTATCTAAGAAATTGTTTGAATGCTGTCTATCATTATACGGATGCTTGGCGATAAGAGATGCCACGTCAATAGAATCACCACCCACATCAAAATAAAAGTTGTTAGCACCGTCATATAATGCTGGAATGTAGTACATTCGACTAAGGTCTTTAGTTTGCTTATCTCCCATTTCCCCAAGTTCGGTGTTAAGGGCATGCCAAAATTGTCTGATTCTTTCAGATTCAATAGGTTCATCAAGTCTGAAGACGAGTCTAAACTTCGGTTGATCTTTCGTAGAACTAGCAGTTGAATAACAGATATAACCCCAGTTAGGGATAGCGCGAGCCAAAGCATTTTTTAGTTCTCCTTCAAATTTCCAATCATCAACATCAACAGCACACCAGCCTGCCCAAGATAAAACATTCTTGTTGGCTCGTGTAGTTCCATCTTTATAATGAGCCGGTGAAATAAGTTCAGCATCTCGTTTACTACCTTTTGGTTGATTAGACAAATCACATAATAACCCTGAAAACTGTTGCCAGTTATCAAGATCCATTGTGCGATGAGTTTTGTTATCAAATTGGCTTTTAAATAATGTCAGGGATATTGCCATGATTTCCCTCGTGTGTTGGGGCTTTCCAACCCTCAGGCTTTAATAGATCTGGTAGGCCAAATGGATTTGGACGGCCTTCTTTAATCCCTGGTGATTTAGTCATATTAGCTTCGTAGACTTTATCCCATGCTTTATTGGCATCAACACCTAATACATCTAATGTACCAATTGCAAAGACACATAGGTCAATAAGACCATCAACGATCTCTTCAGGGTCTTCTTCCTTGGCCGCAATAAATGTTTCATCAAGTTCTTCTTGACACATAGCAATGCGAAAATCAAGATACTTTTTCATAAGCTCTTTATCGTGCTTATTTTCTTCAAACCACTTGCGCACACCAAATTTGTTGTGCATCATGTAGATGTCATTAGCCCAGTCGCTCATAATATATTCCTTATCCGAAAAATTCATCTAGTGTTCCGCTGTTATCATAGTTGATAAACCAGCCTGTAGCATCGATCACAGATTTTAGTGGATCGATAAAAGTTTTTTCAAACTGAATATCATAGTTTATATACTTATGTAAATTCAGTTCATCTGGTAGGTAATCAGGAAAGGCAATAACATTCTCATGTATTGTATTTGGAGTTCGTAAATAGCAAAACTTAACCTTCTCCCCATCACTGATTTTAGTATATTTTTGTGCAAGTCCTAATTTATCTATAAGGCCATTATACAACAAAGCCCCACGGATGTGAATAGGCGTTCCACCTTTATATGACTTTTTACTACCTTTATCTTTGTTAGTCCATTTACCCATAGTACTATCACCAAACCCTACTCCACGAGGAAATGATATTTGTTCTGGTGATAAGGTTCTAAATGTGTTATAGAAGTCCGCAATAAAATCTTGTGTAAGTTTCTCATCACCTCGAATAATAATCTTAAATACCTCACGAAACTTTTCACGTACGACCTCAGGAGTTGAAGACTTAATTGCTTCAATTCCCATAATCTTTAACTTAGGCTCAGCATATTGTACACCTTCGTTATTATGCACGTTAAGGATATATCTTTTCTTTGCTGTCCATATGCCTTTGTCAGAGATGCCTTCACGTTCCATGACCATACGATTTTTATATGCATTCATACGTGTGAAAAGTTTATCGTACGCGACATTAAGGTTGTCTTGAAAATGCTCACCGCATATCTTATCAAGAAACTTAACTGGATCCTTAGGTGCGAATTTTTTTACAAGCGGGCCGAAGTTAACATAAAGTGAATCTGTATCCATAGCGATAACATAGTCAACCTTTTCGGTGCCCATAATCTTATTCATCTCAGTATTAACACAACGCTCAGACCATTTGATTGCCAGCTGTCCTGACAAAGTAATACCTTCTGCCATGCGCATATCAAAATAACGGAACCATCTGTTACCAAGGGCTCCATATAGAGAGTTAAGCAAAATCTTAATTGCCATTTGGCGATTGTTTAATTGGTTAATTTGCTTCTCAAGGTCTTCAGTTTTATTGAGTTGGTATGCACGCTCTACGTCAAGCATCTCTCCTTTGATTTCTTTTCGTTCGGCATAATAACTCTCAATGATACTAGGAATAATGCCTTGAAAATCTTTACGGTAAGAAGATCCGTTAGCTGCAATAGCAATATCTTTACCAGCAGTATCGGCATCATTGTCCATATAATGATCAACACCATGCCGGTAAGCTCCGTTTAGTAGTGTCTCGGGTGACATGTTATATTGTACAATTAGATTAGGATATAGTGAATTAAGGTCGAAAGATACTACCCAATCATGTATGCCAACCTGTGGCTCTTTTACATAACCACCTGGATATGGATCCTTTGTCTTAGTCTCATTAGGAATTAGAGCAATACGTTTCTTGTTTAGCTCACGATATATAATTGCATCCCATATGGCAGTAGTACCAAATGTATCGCTTATGTTTACACCTGCTTTGTATGCCATAGTCTGGCATAATTCAATAAGACCCATCTTGTCATCAATACGCTGAACAAGCTGAACATCTTTAATATTATAATCAATAAACTTCTGATGATCTTTCTCGTACAAAGTAAATAAGCTGCCATGCTCTTCATAGGATAGTTTTTTCTCATTAAGAACAGTATAAGCAATTTGGTCTAGCTTATATGATTCTTGTGGACCATATGAATATCCAAACTTTTTGAACAACTCGAGATAATCAGCTTGTTGGATACCAAGGATCTCATAGCCGTGTTGAACCTGAGATCCTTTCATACCGCGAGAAGTATCAAATGCATTTACTATTCCCCAGGGAGAAAGCTTATTGGCGGCCGCTTCGGTGCCAACACGTTTAATACGATTAATAAGATACGGAATATCAAAGTAACGAATATTCCATCCAGTTAAAATGTCTGGTCTGTTTTCACACCAATATTTGTGGAAGGATGCAAGTAGTGCAGCTTCGCTATCAAACTTGCGATACTGAATTAGATCAGTTCCCATATCAAGTTGCGTTTTGCTATAATCATATTCACCTAAACCCCACACTTCATAGACAGAAGACTTAGAAGATTTAAGTGCTATAGAAATAATAGGATGAAAAGCTTCATCCGGCTTTGGAAATCCTTGATCGGATGCAACTTCTATATCAAAGTTTACTACGTTTACATCACTAGGTTTAAAATCTATTTTATTTGGAAATTGTTGAGCAATATATTGTGCAGCATAATTGGTATTGCCATATATTTTAAACTCATTCAGATCTTTATACTTAGCTAAGAAATCTTTAGCCTCGCGCATATCATCAAAGTTGATTGGTTCGACTCGCGTGCCATCCATAGCAATCCAGTCAGTCTGAGGTTTTTGGCTTTTTAAAAATAATTGTGGTTTAAATTTGATCTTCTTTTCAATACGTACACCGCTGTCATTATAACCGCAGTACATAAGTTGGTTGCCATATCGTTGGACAGATGTGTAAAACGCCAAGTGTATTCCTCCATGATTAGAAACATTATACCATATGGTGCGTCATAAGTACACTACGAATTATTATTTTTAAGATGTTGTGTATAGTTATTGAAACCAAGGGCCATTTCGATAAAGTTATTTTTACTGCGTGATATGGGACATGGAAGAAACGCTTCAAGGTCTACGTACGCAAGGGTCCAAGGTATTGCATCATCACTCAATCTTTTACCCTGATTGATAACAAAATTGTCTGCCTGAAAGTCATCAAACGCAAATCTTCTTTTTGTTTGACCATCTGAATGAGTAAGTAATACTTTATTGTCCTTTTTATTGATAACTATATCATTCCAAATTTGATCTGATATATACGAGTTGTTTGCTATGTCAACAGTACTAAGTTGTCTACCGAAAAGAAATTCTATTTTATTTAAAATCGTGTTATCATCAATCCTCTCAAACTCAAACCTTGGAATACGGGTACTTCCAAAAAAATAGTTATTGTCCTCACATACAGATTTCAAGTGGGTGAGCGCATTATAATGGAAGTCACATAAACTACCCCCGCCTTCCATATGTAGTTCAGGGTCGTATTTGGACAATTTAGTAATCATCATTTGAGTTTTTTGATATTTTTTTTGATGTATTTCTGTATCAGTTATATGCATGCTTTACCATCATCATTAAAATATTATATATTATTATTAAAAAAGTGAAAATAAGTGTGTACAAGACTTCTCAAATGTATTATTCTGGTTATAGAAACAAACACTGAGGATTACTTAAATGGCTACTACTTACTCACTTTATGAAGTTACAAAGTTTGATGCTCAAGCTATCGCAGAGATGCGTACTTATGGAATGGATCCTACCGCGCCAAAAGTATTATGCAAATATGACGGTGCGTATAATGCTTGGAGTGCAGCCCGTAAGTTAACTCGTATACACAAAGAAGTTTGTGATGAGTTTGGTAAAGAAACATATAAGCGCTATGGCGTTTCAAGAAGCTTGGATATTTCAATATGAATGATGTTAATGTAAGAGTCACTATGAAGGGTGGCATGAAACGAGGTGTCATGGTATCCAATACATTTCGTATGGATCAGGATGAGGCTAATAGGTTTGTCCTAGGTATACAAGATTTGCCGCATATCGCTAAAATTGATATGATTGATATTGGTGCAATACACGGCATGAGTGCCGAAAAAAGCACAGAGTTCGTAAAAATGTTAGGAGGTTTATAATGACTACTCATCTGAGGGACGTTCCAGATTGCGCGGCACAAAACGAAATAACCCAAACAAAGTTTTGGGGTGGAGCAAATCGTATGCAATGCGTACAAATAACTCAACGGAGAGACAAAAGCAATCCTCCTAATGATACTGATAAATGGTTTAATTCAATGCAATTAACTCGTCACCAGGCAAAAATGTTAGCAGTAGAGTTAATGTTATTTGCTGAAGGAAGAGAAGTTGAATACCTATAATAAAGTAAAAGAGCGCCGTTGAGCGCTCTTTTTTTATTTAACTAAAATGTCTTTCTAACATTTCAATTCTATCGGTAGCCATTGCCATTTTGTCAAGTTCTTCTTGGATAGCTTCGACAATATCGCTATGCTCACCAATGCCAACACTGTTTTTCATATAAACCATAATGTTAGTTTTGGCACGTTCTAGTTCACCTTCGGCGTGCATGCGTGCAGCCTTTACAAGTTGTTCTTTCATAATATCTCCAAGTAGTTAAAGAGGGCCATTACAGCCCTCTAGTATTAACTTATTTACTACGTAATTGCTCGACTTGCGTCTTGCAATATTTCGCTTCCTCGTGGAAACCCAATCTTCCGAGTTCCGCTGCCGCTCTCGTATAACCAATCACCTGGAAGTGCCGATCTAGCGAAGACCACAACCCCGACAATGGCGAGAAGGTATAAGACATTATTGCGCTTGTCATTAAACCCACCCCTTGATGTTAGAGTTTGGCTCTACCTTCGTTGAAATTTTATCTGAATAATCAGACATAGATTTCGAGTTTGCAATGGTGTAAATATCACCACGGCAAATACCTATATCTTTTAATTCAGCATTACTTAGCCTACCCAATTCTTTAATAGTTTCTGTAACTTTTATTGAATATAGATATGAACTACGTAAACTTCCCAAAAATTTTATTACGAATTTAAAGAGTTGTGCGAGCTGTATGATTCCCGTTCTGGGCATCGTTAGTATTTGTGTCATTTGTATTCCTCGTTTGACCAATATTGATTTTACGAGGACGCTGATCTTCTGGGAGTTCATACTTCAATTCAATTGCAAGTATGCCATCCTGAATGTCTGCTCCATGCACGATAACGTGCTCGGACAGCCGAAAGGTTCGCTTAAATTTCTTTGTAGAAATGCCACGATGGATAAAATCTCTCCCTTTCGAGATATGCTCACCAATCACAGTTAAGGTACGATCCTTAACTTCCACATTAATTTCATCCTGAGAGAACCCAGCAATAGCAAGCTCAATGAGATAATCGTCCTCATTGGTCCTAATAATATTATGTGGAGGGTAATGGTCATTTGAATGTTTAGCTGTGTATTCTAGCTCTTGAAACAAATGGTCGAATCCAACAAAGGATGCGCGTGGGAATAGTGAGTTTACGTTAATGCCTGTCATGTTTATCTCCTTAAGCAAGCAAGATTTAATGTAGTCGGAATATTCCGCACTACGATAATATATATACGACTTATCTAGTTAGGAGCTATACCTTTTTAGCATAGCTCCTATTTTTTTATTTATTTCCGATATTATATTTCGGACATAGTTCCCATTGGTTTTTTTCTTTGAATGGGATAATTTTAATTTGTCGTAAAGGAGCTAAAGGTTTTGCCGACTCTTTATTCACAATTTCTATTAATCCCCAATCAGACATTAATACCGAGATCGTGTTACGCCTTCCAATATCATTTTCCTCAAGGTTTGCTTTCTTACCATCTAACAGAAATAACTCCTTAAAATGGACAATGAAATACCTACCTTGTTTATGCAATATGTGGCAAGACTGGAATAGCTTTTTTTCTTTACGAGATGCCACACCAATACGTGTGAGAGTCTCTCTAACCTTTAGAAAATCGTCTGGCTCTCTTAGTGTTACTTCCAGCATAAGATCTGGAACCCACTCTATAATTTTATTTTCTTCCACCTGTATTAACCTTCTTCTTTAACCCATCGATTTGATGCGGTGACAGAAGAGATAATACTTGGCGGGCTTTTTCATTACTGTAGCCATAGTATAATTTAATCACTTCAATATCACTCTCAATTTGAGGTTTTAACCATTTAGAGAAACGTTTACGTTTCCTAATCATATTTATAAGAAAGTCAAATTGGAGTTTATTATCAGTGTTATGATAACGATTCATTTCATTAGCAACAATAACAGTATCTTGAAAATACGATAAGCCACGATTTACCATAAAAGAATTATATTTCTTTTCAGTAATGTCGTCGACTATAATATTTTTCTTAGTGTCATTAATAGCATTTAAATAATCAAATGGTGACATTACTAATCCTTTCTATAAGTTCAAATGTATGATCAGGGCTAGACACGTGCCATGCTTTATCCAAAGGTCTACTAGCATCTGTCATAGCACATACAAATGGATAATCGTTTTCGCCTTCGAGACAATGATCACCAAAGAATATAATTTCATTATACTCTGTTGATAGCTTTCTGTACACCTGGGATTTATCTTTATCTAGCATAGTAATATCTAGGCCTGTTGAACCTGCTACTGCAGACTTATAATCAAACACACTAAACCTATCATTGAACAATCTAGATATGTGTTCGCGTTCGGAATTCATATTATCAAACTTGATATACTCAGCACGTTGATCGTTATTAGCATTGCGACCTAATACAGAGAAGTTTATTAGGCCTGATCTAATTTCCACATGGTTTCCAGTTTTAATAGCAAAATCACTACGATGCACCACATAATTAAACCAGTCTAACATCTCTTCAGATATTAGTATATTATTAGAGTAGACACGTTCTCCTTTGACCCAGAGCTCGTTACCACTACACTGGTAGCTCCCGTGGCAATCATTCTGTAAACCGTGTAGTTGTTCATCAGTTTTTTCATAGTCAGAACCAGTCACAATATAAACATCATGGCCCATCATAAACTGATATAGTATGTTAGCACGATCTTCATCAAGTTTTTGTCTAGCTGGCATAAGTGTACCATCTACGTCAAAAACATATGCTACTTTTCTTTTACTCGACTCCGCCATCTGAACCCAACCAATCTATTTCTTTAACTCTACTTGTAATCTTCTCAAGCGTGAGGTCCGTACTAGCACCAAGTTGAATATCGTGATGCTTATAATATAATTGTGGATAAGTTTTGTGCCCATCGGGCAAAGGTTGATTGTTTATCTTAGTGTATTTTGTGCCCCAATCATCAAGCTTCTCTTCAAGAAAATGACAATAGACACAATTATCTTTTGTAAATAATGTTAGCATTAGTTAAATTCTACGTTGGCCATAATTTCTGTCATACAAGCTACGACGTTTAATTCATGGTCTGCCACAAAGGCGTTCTTATACTGATAGTCAGCAAGTATCAATACAACTTGAGGAATAGAATGTGGTGCAACCAACTCATTCATAGAGTCATACACATTACGGAATATAGAAGTAGCATCAACATCCATATGGTTTGCAACCCATGCACGCATCTTTTTAAAGTCTTTGGTCTTTAGATGCGTTACTAAATCAGTAATACTAACAGAAGCACTCACGTCATCAATGGTCATTCCATTAATACTGCGACGTTGGGCTTCATTTAAAACTCTTCGCCAATCTGGAGCATGCTTCATTACAAGATCCGCTGCGGCTTTCTCGTTAGCTTCAATGCCTTCAGCCTTAAGGACAGATAACAAACGCTCGTGAAAGAATGCAGCTAAGCGCGGCATATCTTTCTTAGTAGTATTAAATTCATATACACCACACCGAGAATGTAACGGTTCAATAATACGATTCTTAAAGTTACATGTAAGAATGAACCGACAATTATTACTAAACTCTTCAATAAAGCCACGTAATGCTGGTTGTGTTGATTGTGGGTTAAGATAATCAGCTTCATCAAGTATGACAACTTTATAGCCACCTTGCAGAGAAACTGTTGATGCAAACTGCTTGATCTTAGTACGAAGAGTATCGATATTACCTTCTTCAGAACCGTTGATCATAATATAATCTAGACTAAGCTCTTTGCATAAAGCTTTAGCTACCGTTGTTTTTCCAGTACCGGCAGTACCGGTGAAAAGCATATTGGGCAATTCACCGGTAGTAACCATGGCATTGAAAGTATCCTTAAGAGATTTAGGTAAAATCACTTCAGATATTGTAGTGGGACGATATTTCTCGACCCAAAGATATTCATTAGACATAGCTTAAACCCTCATTATATAAAGTAGATAGTATCACGTATGGGCAGGATAGTAAACTATTAGTCTTGGTTTTGTGCCTGCTCCTGCTGATAATTTTCAGCCATTTGGATAAGACTTACACATTGATCACGAAGTTGTCCGATGGTAGAAAGCTCTTCACCTTTAAATGCACCGCGCTGAGTCATAGTATCAATAACAGCAATCATACTACGTGCTGCGCGATTTGACGTTTCATAAATTTGTGCATTTGGATCTGTTGCATCTTCAGCTTCAGTTTTAGTTTCTGTTTTATCTACCATAATTTAGGCTCCGATATAAGTTGATGTTTTTTCAAGTGCAATCCAGTACTGGATACCTGATTCTTTGTTAACAAAGTGCGAAATAAGTTTCGACGATATACTAACATCATAATCACCAGGAACCATCTTTAGATTGCTGATATTTATAATGAAATTAAACTCTTCTGCAGAAAATTCTCCGTCGAGATCAACAGAAAAGTTATTAGATGTGGCGTTTTGGCTATCAACAACGGACATTGAAAGCTTATTTGATTTGCCAGTAATAGAGAGTTCGGTGTGGCCAAGAGTTGACGCTGCACGCTTAATACGGTTTAGCGTATCATTATCTAACGTGAAGGTAACCTCAGAAGAAGGCATTACAACATCTTTCTTAGGAGTTGTAAGCATTTCAGGATCAGAGAAGAAGTATTTGATTCGTGAACTACATGTTGAGTCACTTACTACCACATAATCTTGTTCAAAAGATAATGTAGGTTCATCGACCAATGATATCACACCAAGAAACTCATTAAGATCGTAAATACCAAATCCTTGTGGGAATTCATTATCAAGAGTTGCTGAAGACATAACGTTACGTGCCTCAGTCATAGTCTTGAGTTTATTGCCTTGTTCGATTACGATATTAGGATTAATACTAGCGTAATTCTTAAGGACAGAAATTGTTGACTCATTCAGTTCCATAATATACTCCGTTTGTGAATAGTACAATTATACCATATTTGTTTCTATTTGTACACTCTTGATTTTAGAAAAGTTTTTCTCTTTTACAAACTCAAGCTTTGACTTAAATTTACCATCGAGGATTTCTCCTTTGTGTGAGATAATAAAAGTATTAGTAGACTCATCTAGTGTATGTAAGATTTTAGTTAAGTTATCTACTCCGTCGTGGTCAAGGCTGGAATCAAATGTTTCATCTAAAACCAATAAGTTTGTGGCAACAGAGTTTTTCATCTTAGCAATCATCCGCCAAGTGAATAGTAATGCTAAATCTATTCGTTGTTTTTCTCCTTCTGAAAAGGAATCGTATGAGAACGAATCTCTATGTCTAGATCTTATAGTTTCTTTAAAGCCTTCGTCTAAATCAAAATGCACATAGAAATCTAGAATTTGTAAATACTTATTAACTAGATTATTAATAACTGGTATGTATTGTTTGATGATTTTAGTTTTAATACCTGTGTCCTTTAGCATTTCTGCCATGGCTGCATGATATGTATAATCTTCGTTTAGCACAGACTTCATATCAACCAGAACATTACGTTGATCCTGCATGGATGTTAGATCAATATTCGCTTGACCTAAATCACCACCACTAGACTGTAACCTATTAATATCAGCACCAAGCTGATTAATTTGAGTTTGTAACGTTCCAATTTCTCTATTGTTACCGCTAATGTCAGACTGGTTCTTACGAATCTCTTCTGCAATTTTACCAGCAGCTTCGAGTAAATCACTAATCTCTCTTGATCTTTCTTCAAGAGCTAGACTTTGTTTCGATAAGGCACGCGCCTGTTCTTTAAGTGACGAGATCTTATTTTCTTTAAAGGTAGCTTCAATTTTCTGCGTACATGTTGGGCACTCGTCATTTTCCGCATAGAATTTTGAGTGTTTAACAATGTCTGTAATGGCGTGTGCGGTAGCAGCTTTATCGTGTAATACGACTTGCTTACCATCGTTGCCTTTTTTGAGCTGAGATCTGACCTCTTCGGCATTTGCTTCAACAAAGCTCTCCAAGTCTTTATTGCTATCGTGTAATCCCTCGATCTCTTTATTGATGGAGATAATACTATTTTTTTTCTCATTGATTTCCGTTTCATTGATTTGAGCAATATCACGAATATACTTAGTTTGAGTCTCAATCTTATTCTTGACTAAATCCAACTCATATGAATTGTCTTTTAGTTTGTCTTTGATATCGGCAGTCTTTTGCTTAACAAGCTTACCCATTTTAGAGAAGACATTAATATCTAGAAGGTCCTCGATAACCTCACGCCGGTTGCCTGAAGCGAGCTGCATAAAGGGAATAAAGGAACTGCTACCCAATACGACGATTTGGTGGAACGATTTATGATTTAACTTAATGATGTTCTGCTCAAGGACCTTCTGATATTCACTGGCATGAGCGTTTTCATTTAATATGACTCCGTTCTTCCAGATTTCAAAGATCGCCGGCTTTATGCCTCTAACGATCCTGTAATGTGCTGAACCACTACGGAACAACAATTCAACAATGCAATCTTTATTATTAATAGTATTAACTAATTGTGGTTTATTTATATTACGATGAGGCTTGCCAAACAAAGCAAATGATAAAGCATCTAGTAATGTAGACTTACCGGCTCCGTTAGATCCTACGATAAGTGTAGATTTACTTTTATTCAAATTAATTGTAGTGAATTCATTACCGGTGGATAAGAAATTCTTATACTTAACTAGTTCAAATACAATCATGCAATTTCCATAGCTTGGGCTTCAGTCAGCAAATTCCGCATGCTAATCTTTAGCCTGTTTTTATCCAAATCTGTTTCGACACTTTCCACATAAGAGTCAAGCAAAGTAGAAGTTTCTTCAACATCTATTTCACCATCCTCAACATTTTCGCCAGAAAACTCTTTAAAGTCTTCGGCAATTTTTAGTTCATGGATTGGCCTTGATTGGATTTTATCAACAAATTCGTCGAATGTAAACAAGTTAGATTTATTAAGCACAACTATTTTGACAAACTTATTATCTACTATACTAAAATCAAAGTTTGAATAATCTTCAGTAGTATCATCATATTTGATTCGGTGAAATATAGTCTTGTCGTTTGGAATAGCCGTTAGCTCACGGGATTCTGTATCTAGTACATGGAAATACTTTTGATCATGTGCATCTGACCAAGTAAATTCCATCTGAGATCCAAGATATGTTATATTGTCTTTCTTAGACTTGGTATGAAAATGGCCTGAATATACTTGTTCAAACCTTTCAAATATTCTATGATCCATACCACTATGTGATGGTACACCTTTAAGTACATCAAAGCCTTGTAGTTCTAAATGACCACCAAGAATATCAGCTTTACAGTTCTTAATAAAGTTTACACTGCTTTCGTAGTTTTCTTTATTAATCCATGGTACCAGTGCCATTTTAAGAGATCCGTACTCCATGACTGTTGGTTCCATCACTATATGTACTTCATTCATATAGTGGCCTAGTAATTCTTTTAGTGAATTCAAATCATTAGTATTTTTAAAGTATGTGTCGTGATTACCTGGAATAATATCCATAGTAATCTTGTTCTCTCTAAGTTTATCTAAAAACATAGATCGTGTACGATTAAGCACTTTAAAGTTAATGAATTTCCTTACATCATAGAAGTCACCAAGATGTACGATATGGCTAATGCCAGAGCGCAAGAGGTAAGGAAAAAAACAGTTCCCATAAAAATCCTCGGCATTATCAAGAAAAATATCAGAGCTGTTACGAACGCCTGCATGAGTGTCATTGATTATCGCAATCTTCATTCGAAGAATCCAGTTAAGTCTGAGTCGACCTTCTGAATTGGCTTCTTACGTTTCTTTTCCGTCTTAGCAAACACCTTAAGCTCAGAGTCGTATTCTTTTACTTTATCAATACGGTCTCTAAGAGTATCAACAAAATGTCCGGCCACTCCAGCAGCGGCGCTGCCAGTTTCGACCACAAGAAACATATCTATGCCCGATTGGGAGATATATTTCATCTTCACGTCTTGTTGTTTTTTCTCTTTAGCAATACGGCGGAGAAATGCATACCATGATATTTGAGTGAAATATGAGAACGCATTAGGTTTACCTGTACGTGTAGCAGCATCGATATTATAATTCTCAATAGCTTTAAGGCAATTCTCAACAGCATCCATTACCATTTCTTCACGGTATGTGTAACGAATAAAGTTTGACTTGTGTGAAAGGCCTTCGGCTATTTTAAGAAAACAAGTTGCTACGTAGTTTGTGACAACAGGTAGTTTAGTATCATTTTCTCTAGCTTCGTTTAGTGTTTTTACGTATTCAACAACAGCATTAGAGAAATCTCTATTGTTGACGTAATGGGGCTTGTCCTGTGGTTTCATAATACATTCCTTAACATTGTCTATATTATACCGTGTATGTGAATAGAAGTACACATAATTTTTTTTCGGTATTCTTACATTAGGGGTTTACAATATCGCTATACAGTGGTATAATTAAAGAGTTAGCTTGAGGGTGGATGGATACCCTAGTGTAATATTGGTTTTGTTCTAAATTTCAAAATCTTACCAAGCTCGTCACTCTCGTCTCCCTCCAAAATGCTGTCTACTTTCTTTTCCATAGAGTCCATATGCTCTTTCATTTCTCTTCGCATCGCATCTACAGATATATTACCATCTTCGGTATCTTCCATTAAAGTAGCAAGTGCTTTAAAGTATTCTGATAACATATCATCGTGTGGATGGGTTTCTCCTAAAATGTGTTGTGCGCTTAAAATTTGAAATGAATCTGATTCTAGTTGATACATCATAAAAGGTCTAAAAGAATAATATCTGTTTCCAGTTTCCATATTATCCATGCATACTAATTTTAAAGACTTTCTAATTACCAAAGCGTCATCTTCATCATGATATTCTACAACTTCGCATAAAAGCTCTTCGTTAGTTGTCAACTTGAAGTGTCTGATGTCCATGGATTGGTACCTCGATTAATTTAAATTTAAACTTCTCTTTTTTATATATCTTCACTCTTTCTATCGAGTGGAGCATCGCATAGTTTTGGTGGCCTTTGTAGTGGAGGTCGTCCGATATATCGTACAAGGTAGTAACTTGTCCATTATCAGATTTTCTGAGTCCTCTGCCGATAGACTGAAGAACTTTGATTTGGGACTTAGAAGGTGATGCAAAAATAATATTATGCAAGTTGCGAATATTAATTCCAGTGCTAAAAGTCCCAAGAGAAGCAACGATAATAGCATCTTTTTCACCCTCCGTAATTTTTCTAATCGATTCACGATCTGACGTTTCAACTTCACCTGATACGTAAAACACTTGTCTATTATCACCAGCTTTATCTTTAATCAATTCATATAATGGTTTACCATGCTTTTCAACGAAATTAAATAACACCAGAGTGTTACCTTTTTGATCAACTGCTAAGTTACGGATAAAGTTGTTTCTAGCCTTATTATCCACTATCCAAGCAATCTCATCCTGATAACTTTGTTTTCCGAATGCCTTTCTAATGCTTTCATCATACTTCAATACTAATATATTTATATCAAGATCTGCTAATGTATTATTATCTTGTAGCTTCCTGGTTGTTGTAACCCTATGTATTTTACCAAACAGTCCCTGTAGGACAAGGTGGTGGACCTGGGCATTGTCCAGGGTGCCAGTTGTACCATATCTATACTTGGCGTTCACGCACTTAGTCATAATCTCAGTAAGAGATTTAGATTTAAATCCGTGGCATTCATCTCCAATAACTATACCAAACTGTTCATACCATTCTACATCTAGTTTGTAAATAGACTGCCATGTTGAAATAACGATAGAGGCTTGTATATTATCTTTATCTCTTCCACTATAAATTCTATGACATTCTTTTTCTACATCTAACCCGTAGTTCTTAAAGTCATCATACATTTGTTCTACAAGAGATGTTGTAGGAACAATAATCAATGCCTTCATTGGATATCTATCGTCATTAAGCATAGCATGATAATACTGTGTCAATACATAAATGATAAGAGACTTACCAGAACCAGTAGGGCTTAACAACACACAGCGATTGATATCTAAAGCCTTTGCTATAGCATCAAATTGATAGTCACGAACTTCAATAGCCTGTCCGTTATTTCGCAGGTTAAGAGACTTTATAAATTCGTTAAGATCTTTTGGTTTAATTTTATCAGTATCTAGTAAAGATCCAAATTCATTTGATTCGGTTTCTATGGTGTAGTTATTACGCTTACAAAATTCAACAACAAACGGATATAGGCCAGCCGGTAACTCACGTGTCTGTAGATTAAAGAGGCGGATTTTACCATCCCACACTTTAATTTTATACATCTTCATATATTTGTAACCAGGAACAAAAAATGAAAAGTACTCACTTAGTTCGTGGGCAATTCCATCATCACATTTAACAAGAGCTATACTTTCGTTCTTCTTCCATAATGTAATATTAGCCACTCACAAATTTCCCTTTTGGCCTGTACCAATTTTTCTGATTGTGTATTCTTCCCATTAGATCATTTATTTCAATCATCTCAGACTTAAGTTTGTCACTAGTTTCACCTTGAGCAATTGCTAAGCCTCTACGTCCGGCCTTTGATCTCAGTGCACCTTCAATGATTTCGATGTCTCTCACATCCAACTCGAATAGTAAATTAGGTTTAATCGCCACTTTGAAATACTCTCCACTTAATCATATTACCTATAGTCTGATGTCTCCATTTGACATTATCTATAACCTCCTTCAGAGTATCCATTATGGTCTTCAGATATTCTATAGCCTCAACCGTTTGTTGTATCTCAGGATCAGCATCATAATAATAGTCCATTTCACCTTTAAGAATTTTAAGCCCATTAAATGGATCAGGTTCCCAACCTTTTTCAATAATTTCGGAGTGATCCATTTTCCCGTTGTAATATAGCCACTTCTCTTTTAATAAGATCTTTTGCTTTTGCTCAGCTTTTTTTAGGCGAAGTCTAGTCAGCGAATGCAGCTCAAGGTATTTTGCATGTAAAATGGGGGATTGCCTAGATGCTTCATCTAAGCTGGTCTCTTCAATTATAGAGTCGACAGACCACATTTCGAGTATAGTTTTTAAATCCATAATATAACCTTAAAAGTTTAAAGTAAGTCAAAGTAAGTAAACCTAAATGAAATTGGGAATGTAATGTATTGAACATCACCTGTTCCAGCTTCAAAGTTGATATCACCTAGTAGAGTAGGTATTGCATCTCTATATATTAGCTTCTTCGCAACGTTATTTGCGCTTGTTAATATAGACACCGTAATGTCTGCTACAGATGGGCCTAAGTTACTATTGCCATCAGAAGCTTTTACATCTGGTCTATCAACAAAGCTATTAATCCAGTTGTACATTTCTGTGTATGCACTTAAGTTTTCGTCAAGCACGATCATAGCAGAGGCTTCACCAAATACCATTGTTCCACCTGTAAATGGAACAGAACCAATACGTCTGTATGGAACCTCAACAGTATTTATAGAAGCACCAGGATGTTGAACTGACTGTGCAAAGTACTCTAGGTTTGGCATATATTTACGACTAATTGATAACTTAAAACCTGTCGGCTGCAAGAAATTTGTATTAGTTGAAAGTGTGGATTCAAGTAATCCGGTAGAGATAGTAGCAGATTCATTAGCCATAGTTGTGTCCTCTAATATATGTCTATTTATATTAAAAAAAAGCGCAAATAAGTGTGTACAAGACTTATGAGATGTATTATTCTGGTTACAGAAACACTAACATGGAGATACACTATGACAAAGTTCAACAGAAAAGACTTTAACTACCACGGCGGATACCTAATGTATACAGCCGATTACGAAGGTCGTCCTGTGTACGAAGCTGGCAAAAACGTACATCCAACAAACGTCGGCAAAGGTAAAAATCTTTTCATTGCTCGCTTTAAATATAGTGGTCCTTTCACAAAGGCAAAATTCCTTACACAGCTTATCAATAACTTCACAGTTGAAGAGTATGTAGCAGAGAGAGCAAAAGATGGTCTTGACAGCTCACCACTACAAATTCTTAAGAACAATAATGAAGATTGGTATTACAAAGTAATGTTTGATTTTAAAGAGAAGCAGTCTCGTAAGAGTGGCTACCACTGCGCATACGACTATGATAGGGAGGCAGCGTAATGACTGCGTGTTTATATGAAACTTACAAGGAATATTGTGAAGCTCGCCGAGTGAAGGGGTTGCAAGTAATTCCTGAAAGTCTGTATATTGCTTTGCGTAAATCTAATCAGTAGGAGGTCTTATGACTTTACCAATTACTCAATCTCGTATTTATAAAGCACTCGGTAAAAAGCGAGTTGCTATGATACTTGACTATGATTACTCTTGTGGTGTCTATGACATTGTGATAAAGCATGGTTGGTTTTATGATGGGGATGGAACAATTATAGTTCTTGAACCATTTGACGATGAAAACTTCTGGGACATTGTCAAAGTTCTTAAACAAAGATTCGACGAATTTGTATGGACAGGTGTTGGAGCATAAAAAAAGCCCCACCGAAGTGGAGCTTAGTTGGGAGGGGTTAAATCCCCTCCCTTTTTTTATGAGTAACTTATGTGAGAATGTTGTCTACACGGAAGATACGGTAGTACTGGTTGGTTTTTGCAGTTGCAAGACCAGACGCAGGAGTCGCACCAACGAATGGGTTAGAAGCCATGCCGTAGCGTGTCTTGAAACCAATTTTAGGCTGGAACGTATCTTCACCGACCGCACGAACCATTGTGAGTGGTACGTATGGGCAATAGAAGAGACCTGCGTCATATGGGTTTGTGCCCTTATAACCAACAGTGATATAGTCAACAGTTGAATACGGATCGATGTATACTTTTGTACGACCGTTAAGAACACCAGCAAAGGTTGAACCTGTGTCATCAACATTCAAGTTAGTTGACAAAGCAGGAGTATAATCGAGCATGCCGGAAGCAGTCAAAGCAGAAGCTACGTCTGAAGAACAGATAATAAAGTTACCTTTTCCTCTACGAGTTTCTTTTGCAATTACGTTTGCTTCACGTTCGATTTGTACAACCAGACCTTTGAACTTCTCAGCAGACCAACGACCATCAGCATCAGAAGACAAGTTAAAGATACCGTTTACAGCTGTGTTAGCTTGCAGTGCACCAGTTTTGGCTTGTGAGTTGATTGTACGAATTACTTCGCGGTTGATTTCAGCAAGAATCTCAGTTGACAAGATATTTGCCAATTCAGTTTCTGCGTCAAGACCATGAATCGCTTTCAAGTCTTGTGCAAGCTCTAAGCTGTATTCAGCTTTCAGTGCACGTGACTTGGCGGTCACAGTTGCTTTTTCAATGGTGAAACCCATTTCAGCAAACGCAGTATTGTTTGCAGAACCAAGAGCTTCAGCAGAGTCAGTATCCATTGGATTGCCAGAAAGAGCAGTTGTACGCTCATCGTCAATACCGTTTGCGGCACCAGCAGAATCGTTAAGGCCAGAACCATCAGCAGGTTGTGTGAAACCGTTAGCGGCTTGTGAACCAGAGTATTCTGTGTTAGCTTCGTTGAAGAGAGCTTCGGCTGAACCAGTTGCACCAGCACCGTAACGGGCTTTCATTGCAAAGATGAGGCCAGTTGGACCGGACATTGGCTGAACGCCAGCAACATCATAGGCCATCAGGTTTGGCATGGAACGACGTACCAAGCTAATCAGTACTGGATCCCATGTACCAATTGAGCTAGTTGCGTTACCAGGTGCAGCTTCTGTTAGGAAACCGTTTTGCGCAGCGCGATCTTCACGCATAGCAATTTCTTGGTTTTCGAGAACGGCTGCGGTTACAGCACGCTTGTGGTGATTGTCGATGGAACCGGCTGAATTTTCATTCAGAACTGGTGCCCATTTTTCGACTAGTTTATCATAAGATTGCATTTTTAGGAACTCCTAGGTATTTATGTTTTAGACGATTGTCTAATAGCGGAAATATATTGAGACATTACGTCTGATGGTGCTTCAACGAAGTCTCCATCTGCGTCGTCAATTTCTTCATCAATTGAAGACTCAACAATTGTTTTTGTGAAGTATGATTCTTTAATAGTCTGGACTTTCGCAGTGAAAGTAGCCACATCTACAAAATCAATATCTTCTACAAGCGATGCAAGTTTCTCAGCTTGAGTAGTTGCAAGATCAGCAGACGCTTCACTAATTACAGTGGCGCGCTTCATTACTTCCAATTCTTCAGAAACTTCTATTGCTTTTTCAGTAGATTTATTAAGGGCTTCTTCAAGCTCTTCTACTTCTTGAGCAAGTTCGTCAACCAGGTCGACTTTTGATTCTGGAACTTCGATGTAAGACTCAGTAAACAGATCTTTCAAGCTGTTCATGAATTTTTCAGCGATTTCAGTGCGCAGGCCATTTTGTACTGCTAACTGATTTTCTTTCATCCAGTTTTCAACAACATAGTTAAGATAGCTGTCAACTTTTTCTACGAGTTCGGCTTTAGTGGAAGATACTGCTTCCGTTAGCTCTTCTTCGTAGCTAGCCTCTAAACGAGTTACTTCTTCGGCCAATTTAGATTTAATTGCGGCTTCGAAAATAACAGCTGTTTTGGCTTTAAACTCTTCGGAAAGAGTAGCTTCAGACTCGACTAATGCATTCAAATCTTCTGAAAAATCAACGTTTGATGCTTCAGCAACAAGTGCTTCGGTATCTAGGTCAATATCTTCACCCATAAGTTGTGTTAGCGCACCGGCAAGGTCTTCTTTTTTCATACCAGCCATTTTGGTGTACGCCGCATTAATCATACCAGCTTTTGTTTTTGGCATTTTTTCTGAATTAGACTTGTCACCCTTACGAGCTTTCGCTTTAGGTCCCTTGTCTTCTGCAGATTGTACAGATGCAATAGATTGTGCCTCTGCATTTTTTGGATCGTGAGCTTCTTCGATTTCATTCTCGTCGAGCTCAACATCCTGATCTTGGATTTGGTCAGTCATGTCTTGACTCCTATATTATATTTTACTTTTCATTAACGAGAGGAAATTCTTAAACTCACGAGTCTGAGTCTCATAGAGATCAGCGCGTGGAGCTTTTTTAATTTCAGTCTCCATTCTTTCAATGTCTTGAGCTTCCAGAATACCGTTATTCCAGATCCAGTCTACACCTTCCATAATCCCATTAACAAAGGCGTTTGGTGCTGATGGATCTTGTACGATGTCAATCGTATTAAGAAGAAAGTCTTCCTTCACATACATGGCGTTGCCACGTTGCTCAATGCTACCCATACCACGAGTCGACACTCCTAGCTGAACACCACCGTCAAGTAGACCTTTAACAATCTTACCCATCGGAGTATCTAGTATTTGTGCCTTACCTACCACATTATTTCTCTCAAGCTTGAGAGCTGTAATGAGGTGGGATACTTTATCTAAGTTTACAGTGGGACCATCAGGGTGGTTTAACTCACCAACTGCTCGCTTAGTTTTTACTTGATCCGTAACGTATTTGTTTACAGCATTTTCCATAATTGCTCTTGGATAAATGCGTCCATTACGGTTCTTTGATTCTGCTTGTGCAAATACGCCTTCGATAGCGTAATTCTTGCCTCCGCCTTCTTTGGCTTCAACAATCATTTCGATATCGTGTTCTACGTATTCTGTAATTAACTTCATAGTGATTTAGTCCAATTCTCTTACCATCTGCATAAGCATTTTTTGCGCATGCTGTTTAGTATCATATACGTCTAATTTATCACCATCAATATAAGCAGTAAACTTATCATAATTTTGTATAATTTCAACTTTATAACCATTTAATCTACGGCTATAAACTGTGCGTTGCTTTTTAACTGCTTCGCTTAAATCATACTTTAACTCTTTATACTTCGTCTTCATCTGCTTGTTCTTCACTTTCGACAGATACTACTTCTTCAGCGTTATCATCTTCTAGATCTAACTCAAGCTGTTCAGCATCGACACCATTGTATATACTAGCAGATACTTTAATTCGTTCTTGTTCTAGTGCATTGTCCATCCGGTCATTCATAATCTGTGCAAAAGTTTTATTCGCAGAATTAAAATCTTTATCAAATGATTGTTGAACTAATGTTTCAATAGGGTTCATAATATTTCCTCATATTTGCTATTATTTATACGTTTTAGAACTTGTAGTTATATAACTATATTTATAACCAAATTCTCTGTGGGGCAGAAGGTGTCACACCATGTGACGTGTCCAATGCTTCCACTGCTTCTCTAACTTCATCACCCACTAAACGGATATTCACATGCCAACCATCTAAGGCTTGCATCTCAGGATACTCCATGCCTTCATCACCTGTAAGTGTGTTACCTGTAGGTTCGCTTAGTGTTCCCACAACATCAATAGCATAGTTAGATGTGTTAGGTACAAACTCATCC
>TARA_R110002074_G_scaffold262023_1_pt1 | contig 36696 bp, 32 predicted proteins | sample TARA_R110002074 | Tara Oceans TARA_R110002074 (sample SAMEA4397215) | marine metagenome | biome: Polar Biome; feature: [MIX] marine epipelagic wind mixed layer (ENVO:01000061); material: water (ENVO:00002006), including particulate matter (ENVO:01000060) such as... | depth 10-100 m | reverse complement strand
CAAGACCTCTTTACGTGACGGTATAGAAATGACTTACGATGGGTATCTGAATAATTTGTCTACTGATGTTGATACCAATGAAACAGAATGAACATGGATAGTGAAAATGAAACATAATCAAGGCCTCATTCGTTCACACAGTAGTATCCTGGCTGCCTTATTCAGGGCGATGGATATCTTTTTGATTCTAAGCACACTATATCTATCAGCTTTGGCGTTAGGTGTGAGTTGGCATGATTACTTTACCATTGCCGGATGCATTGCGATTGTGATCTATATCATCACCGCAGAAATGACTGCGCTCTATGCGTCATGGCGATTAGGTAGCCTGCTTGATGAAAACAAACAAGTTATCTTTACATGGCTTGCAGTGGTCTTTGTTTTATTGATCATTGCCTATTCAACAAAAACCTCTGCACTTTATTCTCGTAGAGTATTACTGACCTGGATGATTGTTGCACCGATAATTCTTTCGGTTTTCAGAATAATTGCTCGACAAGTATTACGTGAATTAAGACAACGTGATCGAAATTTACGAACTGCTGCAATCGTTGGCGCTGGGTCCCAAGCAATGCAACTTGTAGAGCAAATAGAACAACAACCCTGGAGTGGAATTAAACTAACGGGTTTATACGATAACGATTTATCAATCGGCCACCTGCCAGAAAATAGCAATCTTAGTGTTGTGGGCAACAGCCTAGATTTAATCAATAAAGCAAAAAATAATGAGATCGATATTATATTCATAGCTTTACCTATCATCAGAGAGAAAGAAATCAAGGAACTGATTACTAATCTTTCAGATACAACAGTGATAACCTATATCGTTCCGGATCTCTTTATCTCAGACTTGCTAAATACACGCTGGGGCTATATGGGCAATATGCCTATTCTGAGTATCCATGACAGGCCATTTACAGGTGTTGATGGATGGGTGAAACGAATGGAAGATATTATTTTAGGGAGTTTGATTTTATTGCTCATTACTATACCTATGTTATTTATCGCAATAGCGATTAAGCTAACATCAAAAGGTACGGTGTTCTTTAAACAACGACGTTACGGCATATCAGGAAAAGAAATCTCAGTATGGAAATTCCGCACAATGACAGTCATGGAAGATGGAGATGAAATAAAACAAGCAAAAGAGAATGATGAAAGAGTAACCGGACTGGGAAAGGTCTTACGCAAATATTCACTTGATGAATTGCCTCAGTTTATTAATGTATTACAAGGTACAATGTCTATCGTAGGACCAAGACCTCATGCAGTAGCGCATAACGAATTTTATCGTAAAGATATTGATGGTTATATGTTACGACATTCTATCAAGCCCGGGATAACGGGATGGGCACAAGTGAATGGTTGGAGGGGAGAAACGGATACGTTAGATAAAATGGAAGCTCGGATCGATCATGATCTTTGGTATATCAAGAACTGGTCAGTGCGGTTAGACATGAAAATCATCTATAAGACAATAATCAATGGGTTCATTAATAATCTTGCTTATTGATTGTCATAAAACAGGTATCGAATATTCTCGATTTAAAAACTTTATTTCAATTAATTAAATAAAAATTATGTGTGGCATTGCAAATATATGCTCATATTCAAACTTAGCACCTCCTGTCAATAGGGATGAGTTGCTGCTAATTAGAGAGGCAATGGTAAATCGTGGACCAGATGGAAGCGGTATCTGGCTGTCTTCGAATAAGAAGATTGGTATAGCGCATCGATGACTATGGATAAATAATTTAAGTGATTCATGTGCTCAGCCCATGACGACTAAAGAAGGATTACTTCATGTTATTTTTCATGGTGAAATCTATAATTATCGTGAATCAAGAAATCAATTAAAGGTAAAAGATCATTCTTTCTAATCGACTAGTAATACTAAAGTTTTACTTCACCTTTATGCTCAAGATGGTTGAGCATATTTGAACTGTGTATGCCTTCCCATTTGGGATAAAAAATAAGGATTGTTTTTCACTAGCAGATCCATTGGAATTAAACCACTTTGCTATACTATAGATAGTGCTAACGAATCATTAAAGCTTGAAAATTATAAATGAAGAAGACACTTAAATTATTATTTTTGGTATTAGCGAAATCACTTTTTAGGATATCTGAGTTTTTAAACTTTGCACAAATTTCATCAATTTGGAGATATAGCAAATGGAAATGTCGTTTAAAAGATTTGGGGGCTGATTCAGAAATATATTCTAATGTCATTATCCATAGCCCAGAAATGGTTAGTATAGGTAAAAATTGTGCAGTAGCTGAATTTGTACATATGTGGGGTTCAGGAGGAATAGAAATAGGGAAAAACGTATTGATTGCTTCTCATTCGATCATATTTTCAGTATCACATGACATTAATGCGAATATCTATCGTAATTCAAATATTAGAAAAAAAGTAATTATTGGTGATAATGTTTGGATTGGCGCGAGAGTCATAATTATGATGGGAGTAGAGATAGGGGAAGGATCAATTGTCGGTGCCGGAAGTATTGTGACAAAAAATATTGAGCCTTACTCTGTAGTTGTAGGTGCCCCTGCAAAAAGAATAAAGTCTTGTAATAAATCATAAATCATAAATCATGTTTAAATATTTAAGAGCAGTTATAAAAAAAATATTAAGGCAGTTTTACCTTAAATATCAAAATCCAGCAAAAGACCCGCATGAAACGTTATTGGGGATTAAAGACTTAAATATAAGTTCAATTCTTGATGTTGGCGCAAATACAGGACAGTTTGCTAGAGAGATCATTCGAATATTCCCAAATGCGAAATTATATTGTTTCGAACCTTTACCGGAAGCTTTCATTGACTTAGGTAAATGGGCTAAAAAAAATAATGTTCAAGTTGAAACTTTTAATATAGCTATTGGAGATAAGATGGGGAATGTAGACATGTATTATCATACCGAGCATAGCCCTTCATCATCGTTACTACATTCAACAAAATTAACCAGTGAAACTTATCCGTTTACTGAAACACAGAAAAAAATATCAGTAACTGTAGAGACACTAGATAATGTATTCAAAGATAAATATGATTCTATTTGTACAGATGTTTTAATTGAACTTGATGTGCAAGGGTTTGAAGACCGTGTAATTCGTGGAGGTCGGAAAGTATTTTCAATGGCTAAAGCAGTCATTCTTGAAGTATGCTTGGATTCACTTTATGAACAGCAGGCAAAATTCAGTGATATTGTGTTACTGTTAGATAATTATGGGTTTAATTATGTTGGGAATAAAGAACAAGTCTATGGAAATGATGGACATGTAATATTTTTGGATGCTTGTTTTGTAAAAAGAAACGAAATGCCATTGACTGAGCATAAAAATGACTGAGGGGGCATATTGCCCATCGTGCCAGAGTAAGAATATTCAATTAATTGGGCCAATACCAAATTCTGATATTTTCGCAGGGCATTCTTTAGACAGTAGTTTCCATGGTGGGGACTTATATCTCTGCTATGAGTGTGAATTGCAATTTCGATCCCCAATACTTGATAAGAAGCAGTTTGATCAATTATACATGGAAAGCGCAGAAGATAATTGGCAGCAAAAAGGTATAGAGAGGGATGATTGGACTATTGCGATTAATTGGATCAAATCTCAATATAGAAAAGGAAGAATACTTGATGTTGGTTGTTTTGATGGTGAATTTCTTACTAAACTCGGATCAAATTACGAGTTGAATGGAATTGAGATCAGTAAAAGAGCTGCTGCGAAGGCTACTCATAAAGGGATCAATATAGTTGATAATAATTTTTATAGGATTGAAAATGCAACTAATTTATATGACATTGTTGTCGCTTTTGATGTTATTGAGCACGTTTCTAATCCTATATATATATTAAAAGCTATAGCCAAGTTAACACACAAATCAGGGGTTGTTATAATTTCTACTGGAAATAGTCAAGCTTTTAGTTGGAGACTTCTAAAAAACCGTTACTGGTATTGTGCTATTCCTGAGCATATTTCATTTATTTCACCTGACTGGTGTAAAAAGCATGCATTAAATTGTGGACTAAATTTAGAATCGGTAGAGTTTTTTTCCCATGCAAGTAAACATCGTTGGATTATTTTTACAAAAATAAAACAAACTATAGTAAATCTTATATATATATTCTGCCCTAGCATACTGATGAAATTGAGAAAACTAGGCTTTGGCGGTAAAGATGTATCTCGATTTACGGAGTTACTTTACCATCCTCCTAGCTGGGCGACATCAAGAGATCATTTTATTGTGAAGTTTAGAAAAGTGTAACGAATAGCATGTCATTTTTGGTAAATGTAATTATTGTTAACGGGTTTATTATTTAAACAATCATAATGCGAAAGCAAGTATTCTTGAATGCGAGAGTATCCATTGCTCAAACGATTGTTGTCGGACTAGTGCTTTTTATACTCTACCGTTATTTGCTAGCAACTATCGGTGTTGAGCAATTGGGACTATGGTCCGTTGTGCTAGCAAGTACTTCTATTTCTCGCATTAGTGAATTAGGTTTATCTGGTAGTGTAGTGAAATTCGTAGCTAAATATGATGCTCGCCTTGAAATAGATAGCGTTTGTAGTGTAATCCAGACAGCAGCGATTTCTATCGGGATACTTATAGCTGGTCTCATAATTATTTCTTACCCATTTTTGAAGTGGTTGTTGGAGTATATTTTGCCTTCTAATGCAATTTTTGTTGCATTGTTACTATTTCCCTATGCTCTAGTTTCTCTTTGGATAACTGCAGTTGCGGGTATATTTATATCAGGATTAGATGGTTGCCATCGCATAGATTTACGTGGTTTTCTTATGATAGCAGCTAATATAGTATATCTTTTACTAACAGTAATGTTGGTGCCATATCATGGAATTATGGGCTTAGCCTATGCTCAGGTTATTCAAGCAAGTATCCTGTTACTAGCTAGCTGGTTTTTACTTCGATATGTCTTACCTGATTTGCCATTCCTTCCTCATAAATTTAGCCGTTCTCTATTTAGAGAAATGATTACTTACGGTATAAATTTTCAGATTGCATCAATCATGATGATGTTGTTTGAGCCAGTTACCAAAGCTTTATTAAGTAAGTTTGGTAATCTTAGTATGGTAGGTTATTACGAAATGGCAAATCGTATGGTTATTCAATTTCGAGCATTGATTGTATCTACAAACCAGGTAATAGTTCCTGCGATTGCGAATCTTCATGAAACGGCGCCAGGAAAACTTCAAGGCATTTACAAAGATTCATGCCGTTTAATATTGTACATTGCTATTCCCTTCTATGGCGTGATTGCAGCGTTGATACCGGTAATTTCAGAATTATGGATCGGCCATTATGAGTCGCTTTTTTTAACATTTGCATGCTTGTTAATTTTTGGCTGTTTTTTTAATACAATGGCAGGCCCAGCATATTTTGATAATTTAGGTAGAGGCCGTCTACGTTGGAATACAATATCTCATGTAACTATGGGAGGGATGAATTTAATCTTGGGTTATTATTTAGGCTCTCAATTTGGTGGTATAGGTGTGGTTGTTGCGTGGGTTTTTTCATTAGTTTTTGGTAGCTGTATTGTTGTCATTGCATATCATAGTGATAGTGAAATTTCGTTATCAAATTTATTTCCAGATGAAAACCGATGGCTTTTTACAGCAACAAGCATGAGTATAATTCTAGTTTGGACTGCATATCATTATCTGTATGATTATAATGAGTCCATTGTTATTTTATTATTATGCCTTTGTTTAAGCTTCATGCTAGTTCTAATTTCACTTTGGTATCACCCAATGCGGGCGCGCATACAATCATGGTTGCCTTAGAATCATATAGTGATAACGCTTGTAAATTCAGATAAACGACATATATGTTATCTTAGTATGAGAAATTAAGTGATGAACATTAACCAAACTCGCTCCTCTTCATATGGGTGTCTTGGTGTACAGGCTAACTCTATGTCTTTACATGCCATTACTTTTATTATTGGAGCAATATCTTTTTTCAATTTTGAATTTATCGGTGAGGTTTATCCAGCAGAAATAGCATTAGTACTGATGATCCCATTGCTGTGGAAAAGTAAATATAGCTTGCTGAGGGATGTCGAAGTTAAAAAGATACTTTTTTTTGGACTGCTTTGGCTTGTCTCTCAAATTATAACGGATCTAATTCGCTCTACTCCAACTAACGATTTATTACGAGGGTGGGCTTCAATCATATTCTTTTTACTTGAATTTGTTGGTCTGTACCTGCTGTTATCAGGCAGCACTATGAGAATCATGTTGTTTCTTCTCGGTCTTGTGTTAAGTGGTTTTCTACAGATTATATTTTTACCGAGTGTATTTTTTGATGCACACCCATGGAAATTCGGCTATGCATTACCTGTGACACTTTCGTTTTTAATTTTTATTACTTACGTTTGCGGTAGTAATGTACATAAGTTGAAGTGGTGGATGTTGCCTCTCAGTATTTTCGGTGGGTTATCTATCTATTTAGGTTTTAGATCGCTTGGCGGTATGATTATATTGACGAGTTTTCTAATTTATTTTAGGACACATTGGATTGGCCGTGCATTAGTATTACGTTTAAATTCTTTACGCATAGGGCTTTTAACCATCATTGTGATGGTTGCATCTGTGGGAATATTAAACTTGTATGGGTATTCTGTTGAACAAGGTTGGTTAGGAGAAAGAGCAAAAGATAAATACGAAAGGCAAGTAAGTGGTGATCTTGGAATATTGTTTGGAGGAAGAATTGAATCATTCGCTTCAATTCCTGCCATAGTGGATTCTCCCATTATTGGTCATGGTTCTTGGGCGAAAGATCCTTCGTATAGAGTATTCTTATATGATTTGGTAAAATTTGGCTACTATCATTCTAATGATGAAGTAAGATACCGTATTGAAAACTCAGATCTTATACCTGCTCATTCCCATATATTACAATCGTGGGTATGGTCTGGATTACCAGGCGCTGTATTCTGGCTGGTGATCTTATTTATTGTTATACGTGTGTTAATAAAAACGTATCAAATTAATAACGAGTTTTTATTATTTGTTATATTCTTTGGCTTAATATCAATCTGGGACATTTTCTTTTCTCCATTTAGTTCTTTTATGCGAATGCAATGGGCTATTCGTCTTTGCATCTTTATAATATCTATACAAATGTGTAAAAACTCACAGAGTAATCACATAATATAATGAAGATATCGATTGTTACTATCTCTTTTAATCAGGCTCATTTTCTTGAAAGGTGCATCTTATCTATACTTGAGCAGAAGCATAAGCATAAGGAAGTTGAATATATCGTTGTTGACCCTGGTAGTACGGATGGCAGTCGTAAAATTATCGAAAAATATCAAAAAAATATAAATAAAGTAGTATATGAACCTGACAACGGACCTGCTGATGGATTAAATAACGGATTTAGTTACGCGACAGGTGAAATATATGGTTTTCTAAATGCTGATGATGTTTTGAATTCTGGTTCTTTATCGAGTGTTGCATCTTATTTTGAAATGCACCCCAATATTGATGTTATTTCTGGTCATACGGAGATTATTGATGAGAATGATGTGGTTTTACGTCGATTTTATTCAGATCGATTTAATACATCATTAGCTACTTATGGAGCGTCTATTCTTGCTCAACAGTCTACATTTTTTCGTTCTTCTGTATTCAAAAAAACTGATGGTTTTAATGTGGAAAACAAAATTGCTTGGGATGGTGAATTATATCTTGATATGGCATTAACTGGAGCAAGTTTTAAAATCACATCTGAGTTTTGGAGTCAGTTTCGTATTCATAAGAATGGGATAACAGGCTCAGGAAAGTTGAGTAAATTATATAAGGTGTACCACAATAACATGTTTTATAAAGTTAAAGGTAGGAACCCAAATGTCATAGATATTATTTTGAGGGTCTGTGCTGGCTATATAAGAAAAATATTGAACCCTCTGGATACGATAGAGCGGCTTCGACATGGGGCTATATATAAAGCTGCATCAAAAAAAGAAACGTAATGTCAAAAGTAATAATCACTGGTGGTTCTGGATTTATAGGCACAAACCTTGTAGAACATTTTATTAAGAAGAATGATGTTGTATTAAACCTTGACATTCGGACACCTAGAAATTCTGCTCATTATAAGTATTGGCAAGAGCAGGATTTGCTTGACGCAACGGGATTGAATGATGTGATAAATAATTTTTCTCCTGATATTCTTTTTCACTTGGGTTCGCGAACAGACTTATATGGAAGTTCGGTCTCGGATTATCCAGAAAATATACTTGGTGTCGAGAATCTTATTAAAGCGGTAGATGGGAGCACCTCATTAAAGCGTATTGTGTTTTCTTCATCGAGGCTAGTATGCAAAATAGGATATGAACCAAAGAATATGACAGACTATTGCCCAACTACTGCGTATGGTCAGAGTAAAGTCATCGGAGAAAATCTTGTTCATAAGTTCTCCTCCGTAATACCATGCCCATGGCTAATTGTAAGACCGACTTCGATATGGGGTCCATGGTTTGATATTCCATATAAAACTTTTTTTTTAACCATATCCAAAGGGCGTTATTACCATCCTCGAGGTAAGAGAACACTCAAGTCATTCGGATTTGTTTATAATACAATCTATCAGCTACAAAAATTAATAGACGCTGATAGTTCGAGCATATCAGGAGAGACTATTTATCTAGCTGATTATCCTGCAATCAATGTTATGGAAATGGCTAATGCTATTCAAAAGGAACTTGGCGTTAAATCAATTCGTTCACTTGATGTGAATTTGCTAAAACTTGCCGCTATATTAGGTGACCTATTCAAATTATTGGGATGGAAGAATCCCCCTATATCCTCATTTCGATTAGATAACTTACTTACAGATATGAGGTACGATCTAAATTTACTTGAGAGAGTGTCGGGCCCTTTACCGTTTTCTATGGTTGAGGGAGTTAAAATTACAATTGAGTGGTTAAAAAAAGAGGCGATACTACTTGAGTAATCTAAAAAACAAAAAAAAATTACGATTAGTGTATATATCTGATAATCATTCCAAAGCAGCAGGAGGTGTGCCAGCAGTAGTTAACCAGTTATCATCATTTATGGCTGAAACTGGTTTTCATGTAAACCACTTATTTGTAGAAGGTGGAGAAGACAACCCATCGACAGGAGTTATTATGGATCATGTTTCTGTTTCGAAAATTGGTGCACCGTGGGGTTGGAGCCGTAATTTAAAACCGCAGATTCAGCGTTTAACAAATTATTATGAACCTACAGTATTTCACATACATGGTATTTGGTCCTCATCTCAATATTTTTCTGCAAATATAGCTAAAAATTCAGGTGTTCCCTTTTTATTATCTTCGCACGGAATGTTAGAACCGTACCTATGGAATGAGCAAGGATGGAAAGTAAAGATAAAAAAGGAAATTTATTGGAGATGTTTTGCATATCCAGTATTCAAGCATGCCAATATTATTCATGCGATCACGCCTTTGGAACGAGACCATTTAAAAAGATTGTTTCCGGATAAAAAAATTGAAGTTATACCAAATGCTATCTATTTAGATGAAACTACTGAAATAAGAGCTTCAAATGTTGAACGTGAACAAATAATATTGTTCCTTGGTCGCATCGAGCCCAAAAAAGGTGTCGATATACTGTTGCATGCATTCGCTAAATCAAACTTGAATAGAGACTGGAGGTTAGTGATTATTGGACCAGTATGGTCAAATATCTATTATAAAAAACTTAATGACATAGTTATCCAATATAATATGGAAGATAGGGTTAATATTTTAGGTTCTTTGTTTGATGAAGAAAAAAATAAATGGTTACGAAAGGCATGGATAGTTGTAGTGCCTTCCCATTCAGAAGTTGTCGGGCTAGTAAATCTTGAAGCGGCTGCTTGTAATACACCTTCAATTACGACGCGACAAACTGGTCTTTACGATTGGGATAAAGGAGGAGGGGTTCTTATAGAGCCTGATATCGGTGAATTAGTTATTGCATTGAAAAATGCATGTTCATGGTCGAATAGTGAACAGGTGGAGAGGGGAAATAGGAGTCGCCAATTAGTTTTAGATAAATATAGTTGGCGAGCTGTTTTGCCACAGTGGCATTCTCTTTATATGTCACTTCTAGAACCATAAATAATGTTGTTCTCAAAATTGAAAGGAATAATAACAGCTTTTGAGTTTAGAGGCCTATTCGCAGCAATTTTCACATGGCCAAAGTTTTCAATAGCATCTTTTATAATTATTTCGCGTGTAAAGAAATTAGATATCAATCCAAGTACTGTTATAGATTTGGGCGCGAACAAAGGCCAATTTGCTGTTGCTGCTGCTAAAATATTTGAAGGAGTAAAGATATATTCTGTTGAACCTGATCCTTGCATCGCAGTTATTTTGAAAAAAAATCTTCAAGATATTGCACATGCACTTGTATTTGAAACGGCAATAGGAGATTCAACTGGTGAAGTGAAATTCCATATAAATAAAGACAGTCAAGTAAGCTCTATATTACCACTTGGAAAGGATAGGATAAGCATGCATCCTTCGTCTACTGTAATAAAAATGGTTAAAGTGCCATTAACAACGTTAGATGCTCTTTTTGAAAATGAAGTCTTGGTCTTACCAATATTATTGAAAATAGATGTGCAAGGATTTGAAGATAAGGTTCTTAAAGGTGGGACTAAGCTTTTAGAAAAAATTAATTGGGTCATTATAGAAGTATCTTTTGCAAATCTATATGAAGGCGAATGTGATTTTGTGGATATTTTAGAAATAATGAAGGAATTAGGTTTTATGTTTAAAGTCCCCTTAAATTGGCATACATCACCTCATTCAAAGCAAGTTATTGAAATGGATGCATTGTTTCAAAAAATATCTGAGAATAAAATGATAGATAAATAATAATTATATGAAAATATTAATTTCATTTTAGTATTAATGGCTACAATAGACACAGGAAAAAAACCTATATTGATTACCGGTTCGCATCGATCAGGTACTACATGGGTAGGTGAAATGATATCCTCGTCAAGTTCAGTGGGTTATATTATGGAGCCTTTTAATCTGAAATGTCGTAGGCCAGGTATAATTGATGCCAGATTTGATAACTGGTTTCAGTATGTTAATGATGATAATGGACTATATTATTATGAATCAATAAAACGCATGTTAGAGTTTAGATTTAATTATTCAGCTGGCGTGTCAAAAGCAAGAACAGTAAAAGATGGAGCTAGATTGTTAAGGGATATTATTAACACAACTAGATATCGTATTAACAATCTTAGGCCCGTTGTTAAAGAGCCAACAGCGTTATTTCTTTCTCCTTGGTTTGCAAAAACATTTGATGCAAATATTGTTATCTTAATTAGACATCCTGCTGCATTTGTTAGTAGTCTAATGATTCTTAACTGGCGCTTCCCATATGAACATTTTTTAAGTCAAAAAGCTCTTATGTCAGATTATTTGGAACCTTTTGAAAATGAGATAAATGATTTTAAAAAAAATACGCCTGATGTCATAGATGATGCAATTTTATTGTGGAAAATAGTTCATTCGACGATAAGTAAGTATAAAAAAACATACGAAAACTGGATGTTTTTGAAACATGAAGACCTTTCTAGAAATGTGTTATCAGAATTCGAACAGTTATTTTCTAGATTAAATATAAAGTTTGATAAGAAGGTAGAAAAAAAACTTTTGAGCTATTCTTCAAGCAAAAACCCTGCCGACATGACTGAGATTAGCTCAAAGTTACAGAGTGTTAAGTCGATAAAACGAGATAGTAAATCGAATATACTTAATTGGAAAAAAAGACTTAATACTTCGGAAATATTGTATATACGTGAAAAAGTCCGAGATATTTCGGATGAATTTTATAGTGATGAAGAATGGTGATTAAGGTTTTGAGAATATGTGATTTATGCTTAAATTTTATATTTTATATTTTATATGAGTTTTTATGAGCGGTACTTTGTTGCCTAATATTAGTTATGGGATCTCCAATGATGCGTGGAGTAACGTTGAGAGCTACATAGAAGAACTTATAAAAAAAACGAATGCGCACCGTATATTGGAAGTTGGTGCCGGTGCTAATCCATCATTTTCAATAGATTTTGTTAAAAAAAATAATTTGAATTATTCGTTGTTAGATATATCAGAAGATGAACTTAGAAAAGCTCCCGATGGTTATTCTATAATTGTTGCAGATATTGCTTCGCAGGATCTAAAACTCAACGCTGAATATGATCTGATATTTAGTCGAATGCTCGCTGAGCATATTAAAGATGGTGAAATGTTTCATAAAAATATCCTTCGTTTGCTAAAGACAGAGGGTATTGCCTTTCACTTTTTCCCAACTTTATATGCACCACCATTTATAATTAATCGTCTTTTGCCTGAGAAATATGCTGAATGGTTGTTAAACCTACTGCAACCAGGCCGAGAACGGTCAGGGACTCACGCAAAATTTCCTGCATATTATCAATGGTGCAGAGGACCAATGGAATCTCAGATAAAGCGCTTTGAAGGTTTAGGTTATTCTGTTGAAAATTACATTGGTTTCTTTGGGCATTCTTCATACTATCAGAAGTTAAAACCATTGTTTGTAATACATGAATATATTGCGAATTGGTTAGTGAAACATCCTAAGGCATGGATTACTAGCTTTGCTTATATAATATTAAAAAAATAATTTATTTTTTTATGAAAAAAATATTAATCACAAATGAAAGTATTGAAATATTTGGTATTAAGTTTTTAAAAGAAGGCTATTCTTCTGCCATAAAAAAACTGTCTAATGGTGGGTTTATGGTTGTTCCCTCTGCACCATCATTGACTATCATCAATTCAGATGAATATTATTATAAATCTCTTCAGGCATCAGATTTTGCTATTGCTGATAGTGGATTAATGGTTTTAATTTTAAAGATATTTTATAAAATAAATTTAGAAAAATTATCTGGATTAGCCTTTTTAGGATTATTTTTTTCTGACTGCTCAAGCTCTGAAAACTCTGAACTGTTTCTGGTTGAACCTACAGAAGAAGATCATGGTGCAAACAAAAAATATCTAAACAATATTGGTGTTAATTATGATTCCAGTTTCTACTATGTGGCTCCTATTTATAAAGACATCGTTATTGAAGACTTTGACCTACTGAAGCAACTTGAAGATCAAAAACCAAAAAAAATTATTATAAATCTAGGGGGCGGTATACAGGAGAAGCTGGGTTATTTTTTGAACACACATTTATCCTATAAGCCTGCAATTATTTGTACCGGTGCGGCTATTGCTTTTTTATCTGGGCAACAGGCAAACATTCCTGATTGGGGTGATAGGTACTATCTCGGTTGGTTGTTTAGGTGTATTAGTAACCCCAGAAGGTTTGTGCCGAGATACTTAGGCAGTATTAAATTAATTTTTATGTTGATGGGTTGTTCAGTAGAGAAATAGACTGGATCTTCGCATTCGCGAAGATGACGGATCTAAAGTAAGGAGACCTCATCCTTTTTTCGAGATGATTTTCCTGATTAAACTTGATGAGACCAAAACGACTATCGCTCCAATCATCCCTGCCATCACATCTTTTTCGCTGCCAATTCGGTCTGGTATTCCAAGTTGAATGACTTCATCAGCGATAGTCAGTATGGATACTAGGAAAAAAGTCAGTCAGCTTTTATAAGTACTGCCATACCAGACTAGTAACGCAAGAAATCCAAAAAATGCAGCATGCAATAGTAGGTCATAGGGTGCTTTGGCTAAACCAATGGCCAGTTCTCTTTAGCCTAACAAAAACAAAGTTATGGAAAGGAGTCCAGCTAAAATGAGACTTATGCGGTGTCTCGATTTTATCAAGATAATGGCATGTTCTTTTTTTATGTGCATTAAGATAGGTCGTTTTTTTCTGTTGTTAATTATTGTTGTCTGTCATGCAGTTTTGAAAAAGTGGACGTTACGGCATTAATGCCCGGATACACAAGCAAAAAGGGACGTTACCCTTTAAACTTATGCTGGATCCCCGCCTCGGTCTCTGTTCCAGACTCGACTCTACCACCTACATCCATGTAGGCGTACGCGAGGATGACGAAGGAGATAGAAATGGAATTTCTGGAAATAAAACACCACGGCGCTGTGAATGGCGTAACCGGTTCGTGTCATGAACTTCGTTTTAAAGATGGTGTAGGCCTCTTGGTTGATTGTGTTTTGTTTCAAGGTGCGGAGACTTCGGGGCAGGGTGCGGACTTTAATCAGATATCTATTGAATTTTTATACTTAAGAAACCTCTGATCAAGTCTATTATTGTTATCCCCGTGCAGGCAGGGATCCAGTTAATTCAACGATTTCTGGATTCCCGCATGCGCGGGAAAGACCTTAATCAGAGCTTCCTTAAGAAATGAATAACAGTTCAGTGTTTACGAATTACTTTTAGCGCTTGCAATACGTTTAGATACATCACTTGTTGTGTTAATTGAGCGGATGTTGATCTGGGGGTTTCTATTAGTGAAAACACGAAAAATTTCGTCAGTAAAAGCCTGACCTATGAAATCCACATCTTGAAAATCGAGTACAACATGTTTGAAGCGTTCAACACGGTTCAAGATGCGTTTAGCTTGTGAGCGGGAGACCAGACGTTCTCCTTCATATAAGGCTAAGCGTACGGGTACTACGGTAGTGTTAAAAGCAAAGTTTTCATCTTCAGTGCCAGTAAAATCATCAAAAACTAATTTGAGGTTTTTATTGCTATCTAACGCTATTTTCATAAAAACATGTGTGCCTTTGTGAGCCAGTTCGTTATGGAATAAATAATCGTTAGTCAGTTCATCATTGTGTGTAAAGAAAAGATCGCCGGAGTAGATATAAAAACAATCGAATGCGCGTGAAGTAAAAAAAATGCCTTGGCCAGAATGATTTTCCGGGTCGGTTGTTAATTTTCCCTTGCTCAGTTCCAGTAGCGATTCTCTGGGATCGTGTAAATTCATTTTGCGGGCGATGTAATTAAATATACCTTCGCCATCATCCGAAATCATCATTTGGATGGATTCACGGTCACGGTCAATATTGATAGTTGTTGTTTCACCCTGAGAATGATCAATAGCGTTATTTAGCATTTCGGTAAAGCCATAATGACAGATGTCATCGATTGGTTTAGGCAGGCCGGTAAATAGATAACTAAATTCTCTGGAATAAACTTCACTTTCCATAAGCCCATCGAGTGAAAGAGCACATGAGTGTGATCGGACTGGACCGATAGTATAAGTGCGACTGCGGGTATTTCCATGGGATTCCAGAAATCCCATTTTTACCAATTCTGATAAATGTTTATGAATGGCTTGACGTGATAAGCCGAACGATTCAGTGGCATCCTGAATAATATTAGCGTTACCTGCCTTAATGGCATTAAGCAAGGATCGACGAATGAGGTTGGCGCGTTTTGTTCTTCCGAGCTGCATTTTAGTCTCAATACGGTATTTTATTGTAAACTTCAGAAAATCCTATTGTAAACTTTAGAGTGTTCTATTGTAAACTTCAAAAAGGAAAAGAAGGCGCTACCCTTTAAATTTATGATGGAGCCCCGCCTCGGTCTCTGTTCCAGACTCGACTCTACCACCTACATCCTTGTAGGCGTAAATCAAACTCAGATTTGGGAACATTTCATATACAGTTATCGGATTATATATGGAATCGATAAAGACAAACTTCATATATTAGCTGTAATTCATGGCAAACAATTAATAGAAAACTTGGGTGATCGATTTTAAAGTTCACGTTCACTTTAATTTATGCTGGATCCCCGCATTCGCGAGGATGACGAAGGAGATAAAAATGGAATTTCTGGAGATAAAACACCACGGCGCTGTGAATGGGGTAACCGGTTCATGTCATGAACTTCGTTTTAAAGATGGTGTAGGCCTCTTGGTTGATTGTGGTTTGTTTCAAGGCGCAGAGACTTCGGGGCAGGGCGCTGATGTCGATCAACTCGCGATTGAATTTTCGATAGCGCATATTCAAGCCTTAGTCGTCACGCATGTGCATATTGATCATGTCGGGCGTATTCCTTATTTATTAGCTGCGGGTTTTAGTGGCAAGATCTATTGTTCTGAAGCTTCGGCAGAGTTACTGCCTTTGGTATTGGAAGATGCGGTAAAGATTGGTTTTACTCGCAACCCGCGTTTAGTTAAAAAATTCTTAAGTAAAATTGAATCCCTGATCGTTCCCGTGCCTTATAAGCACTGGGTCACTGTTTGTTTGAATAAAGTTCACGGTGAGATTGCAATTAAATTACAGCCTGCCGGTCATATCCTGGGCTCGGCCTATGTCGAGTGTGATGCGCGTGTTTTGAACAATGGTCGAACACAAACGAGGCGACGAGTTATATTTTCTGGTGATCTGGGTGCGCCGTATGCGCCATTACTTCCCGCACCACGCTCGCCGTACAAGGCAGATGTGCTTGTCATTGAAAGTACCTACGGTGATCGATTGCATGAAGGTCGAAAACATCGACGTCAACAATTAAAGAAAATCATTGAACAGTCTTTGCAGAATAAAGGTGCTTTATTAATTCCTGCATTCAGTATTGGGCGCACTCAGGAAATTCTTTATGAACTGGAAAGTTTGATTAATAAATACGCCGGTATGAAAGTCGGCGGCCAGCAATGGCAAGACATCGAGATCATTGTTGATTCGCCGTTGGCGAGTCAATTTACCAAGGTCTACAAATCGTTAAAGTCACACTGGGATAAAGAGGCATTGCAGCGAGTTCGCTCGGGGCGACATCCATTAAGTTTCGAACAACTGTATACAGTGGATAGTCACAAAGAACACTTGTCTACAGTGAACTATATTCGTCGCAAGTCACAACCCTGCATTGTCATCGCCGCCAGTGGCATGTGTGCGGGTGGACGTATAGTGAATTATCTAAAAGGATTAATAGAAGATGCACGCACCGATATCTTATTTATTGGTTATCAAGCTGCTGGTACCCCCGGTCGAGTGATTCAGCAATACGGAACGCGTCAAGGTGCTTATGTTGAATTGGATGGCAAACGCTATGACGTCAATGCCGGGGTACATACCATCAGCGGCTATTCAGCCCACGCCGATCAAAAGGATTTAATCAATTTTATTAAGCGTATGAGACACAAACCTGAGCAGATCCGTATCGTGCATGGTGATGATGTGGCAAAAAAGCGTTTACGAAAGAAATTTAAGGAGTGTGTACCAAAGGCAAAGGTCGTTATAGCGACTTAAAATTATGACATCTTGAAAATATGCGTTGATGGAGAGTGTTAGCTCATGCGCAAAGGTTTGGTGCACAATTTACTCGGACAAGCTTATAGCTGAGAGGGCTGTGTATGTCGTGTATACCTAGTATTTTCCATCACTTTCGACTATATTTTTCTTTAATAACAACTCATACCTGTCGAGGTAGTTCCAGATGTTAAAACGAATTCTTCTAGCCACATTCTTACTTTTTAATTGCCAATTTGTTATCGCAGGTGATACCGGTGTTACTACTACACCTGCATTTGATATCACAAGCGCACTGACGCAGGCACTGGCCGAGGGTGATGGGATAGACCAGGTAGTCGCAGACGCACTTGCTAATGGCCTGAATATCAATGCAATTATTACGGCGTTACAGGCAAAGGGTCTTGGCGCAAATGCAGTCACTTTTGCGTTGGTCACTGCAGGAGTGGCGCCAGCGACGGTAGTTGATGCGGTGGTCTCAAAATTTGATGGCACAAACGCGAACGATTTGACTAATATATTGATTACAGCTCAAGCTAACCTTCGTGTTGGTACAGGCGATACTGGCGATACCGACAATAGCGGAAATACTACAAATACATCAGGTTCGGGAACGCCATTGACGACAGAAACAATCAGGCAGCTTCTAGCGGAAGCAAATAGCCCCGCTTGATTTGTGAAATACACTTATAAAAAATACGGCGTTGACGCCGTACTTTTGTCTCCAGTTAATTGAATATTAAGAGAATATCTAGCTGATAATCGTTAGTTTTTCCTCCTGACAGCTAATATGTTCAAAAAATACGGAAATAGGTCTATTTCTGAACCTTTTTCTTTAGGTACGTACTTCTTTTTATGTTATATAATTTGTCTCAATATCCTGACTAAATACATAGGTACAGCATGAAGCTTTCTATCATTAAAACACTCACTCATTCACTTATTGCTCTCTTTGTACTTATCGGCGCCCAGGCTGTGCAGGCGAATACGGGTAAGGCCTTCAGCATCAAAGGTAAAGCACTTGTTAATGATGAACCTTTGACCTTGGGAACGACACTGAAAGCAGGGGATAAGATCGTAACAGGAGATAAAAGTGCGGTCAGAGTAGTAATGAAAGACGGCACCGTGATCGATATTCAGGAAAATTCCGGTTTCAAGATTACTCAATATACCTTTAAAGAAGAAGCGCCCGAAGAAAGCAGCAGTGCTTTTGATATATTTGGCGGAGCAGTGCGTTACATCAGTGGTTTGATTGCAAAGAAAGACCCAACCAAAGTAAAGCTATCCGCAGGGACTGCAACCATTGGTATAAGAGGATCTTTCATGAATATCAATACAGGTGTGACCGTAGGACAATCTGATGGGGCCGGTATGACTGCTCTTTCTGTCTTAAGCTCTGTAGGACAGGCGACGGTGACGTTGCCAGATGGCTCTACCCTAGATGTTGTCGCAGGACAGATAGGTACGATTAATACCAATACTGGCGCTTCCTCAACCGCAGCGGCGGCGTCTGATCCTATTGCCGCTGCAGCAATAGCGATGGCAAATAACCCGGAAAATGCCGCAGCGGCAATAGCAAATATGAGCGATGCCGATGCTGCCTTAGCGATAGCGGCCTTAGTAAATAATGCGACCCAACTCGGCGCGACTAAAGAATCCGTATTAGCGGCTGTTAGTAAGGCCGTGGCCAGCAAACCTTCTGCTGCCGTAGGTGCCGCTTACATTACTTCAGCGTTAAGCCCTGCTGATGCAGCAACCTTTGCTGCTACCATTGCTGCAGCGGCACCGGACCAAGCAGATGCGATTAATGCAGCATCTAACTCAGGTAAAACACTAGACCCGGCTCCAGCATCAACAACATCAGCGTTTAACTTACGAGAAGGCATTGATGGTGAAGTTATAGTGACGCTTGAGGACGGTACTGAAGTAACCATTGAAAATAATAACCCGGGTGGCACACCGCTAACGACACAGCAAATCCAGGAGCAGCTTGAAATATTAAACAGCCCGAGTGGTGGTTAGCTAGCATTCATTTCTCAGAAAAAATACGGCGTTTTCGCCGTATTTTTTTGTGTAAAAAGCAATATTCAAGATAAGATAACGGGATGAGCTCTTCCCCGGATAAAGCATTGTTTTATGCTTTTTGTGCCTTACTAGTTTGGTTACCCTTACCGTTAGCAAGTAATATTGCATGGGCATGGTCGGTCATGGAGGTCTGGGCGGGCTTGTTGTTTGTTGTTTGGTGTTGGCTTTTTTCCCAAAACAAAGTCGTTATCTCTAAAAGTTGTTATGCCGCACGCTACGCTTTAGTTTTTTTTGGTGTTTGGCTCGTATACATTGTGTTGCAAATTATTCCTCTTCCTTTAGCGCTTCTAGAAACGGTATCGCCTTTATCTTTAGAACATTGGACTGCCATAGGTAAGACAGCGCAGGCCAGTATTAGTGTTGAACCTAAAATAACGCGGGTATCGTTGTTACTCAGTATCTCCTATTTTCTAATCTTTTTCCTAACGCTGGTGTTGGTGTCGAATCGAAAGCGTTTAAAAACTCTGGCTTATACCCTGGTTTGCAGTGGTTTATTTCAGGCAGTGTATGGCGCAGTGATGACCTTATCGAATTGGGAGTATGGTTTTTTTATAAAGAAATACGCCTATATCGGCGTTGCGACAGGTACGTTTGTTAATCGCAATCATTTGGCGGGCTATCTGGAAATGACCTTGGCGATAGGGATTGGTCTACTAATCGCGACGCTGGGATCAGAAAGTAATGGTGCAAACTTTAAGAAAAAGTTACTCAATTTATTCCGTTTGTTATTAAGCGCAAAAGCAAGGATCAGATTAAGTCTGGTGATGATGGTGATTGCGTTGGTATTAACGCATTCGCGTATGGGTAATACGGCGTTTTTTGCCAGTTTATTTTTTGCCGGTGTCGTCGGTATTGTTTTTTCAAAGCATGCGACGCGCTCAGTGGTAGTTTTGTTGGTCAGCTTGATATTGATTGACCTTTTGATCGTCGGACAATGGTTTGGCTTTGAAAAGGTGAAAAACCGATTAGAACAAACCAGCGAAATCAGCGAAAACCGAGATGAAGTTTATGATTATGCCTTGAAACAATGGGAGGACTATCGCCTAACAGGTGCTGGGTTGGGGAGTTTTTATGCGGTCTTCCCGCAGTATCGTGGTGTCGATGTCGTCGGCTATAATCGCGAGGCACACAATGATTATTTACAGTTTGCAACCGAGACAGGCGCAATAGGTTTGGTGTTGTTAGGCTTAATTACGCTACTTTCGCTTTTTGCGGCTTTATTGGCTCAGTATCGACGCCATGATCCGTTGATGCGTGGGCTGTCTTTTGCCGCGATAATGGGGATTACCGCGATTCTGATCCATTCTTCGGTCGATTTTAACCTTCAGATACCGGCTAATGCTGCAACGTTTGTGGTGCTGCTGGCACTGGGGTGGATAAGCCTGTCTATGAGCAATAGAAAGTTGGGGCAGTGATACAGTAAGATAGTGAGGCTAACTATCTGAATGCTATGTTGAATTTAAAGGCAAAATCTACTTAATATAGGTTGATTTAATAGCCAATTTATTTGAAACTGCTTCAGTTAAGGCGTTACTAATAACTGGCTAGTAGCACTTCACAGCATAATGGGAACTATTTAGGGAATTGGACATTAAATATTCATACGGATTAACCGCATTTTTACTTATCTATAGTCAGGTCTCTACAGCCGAATTACTCGATGGCAAAGGGATTAAGTTCGCTGGCGGTAAATTTTCTCCTGAATTGATGGTTAAAGAATTCCACGATGATAACCTGACCAGTGCCAATGGTAGTGAAATAGGCAGCTTTGGCACCTTGGTTCAACCCCATCTAACCTACGAATTAAAGAATAACAAGAATCGCTATACCCTGGATTATCTGGTCACTGCGGCAACACACTATAGTAGCCATAACGATGATTATGTCGATCAGACGGTTAGTGCAGACTACGAATTCACGCCGACAAGTAAAATTAAACTAGGTCTTGAAACCGAGTATTATCGGGGTCACGATCCTCGCGGTACTGGTGGTGCTGAAGGTACCGGTGTTGTCCAGAATAGTTTTGATCGATATCACCATTATAAAATAGACGGGAATGCGTCTTATGGTGCGAAATCATCAAAAGGACAGATTGAAATTGATATGGGGCATATTGCTAAGGATTATGATAATAATGCCTCGGCAACCGCTGTTCGCGATCGGGAAGATCTGTATGGCAGCACCCGACTTTATTACCGCGTTATGCCAAAGACACAAGCGGTATTTGAAGTACGTGTCGCTGAATTTCATTATGACCTGGACGCAGTAGGCACAGCGAGTCTTGATAGTACGACTTCCAGGGCCTTGGTTGGTGTTAAATGGGAGTCCACCTATAAAACAACCGGTACCGCGCAGATTGGTTATATTCAAAAGAATTTTGATGCAGCTTCACGTGCTGACGGCGAGGATTTTACCTGGGAACTGGGCGTTGAATGGAAACCAAAATCTTATTCTACGGTGAGCCTTAATACTTCTCGTGACTTTACTGAGAGTAGTGGCGCAGGTAACTTTACCCAAAATGATGTTATCAATGCGAGCTGGAAACATGAGTGGTCTTCCAAGTTGAGCACCAATCTAAAAATGAATTACGGGGAAAATACCTTCGATCAAGATACTACGGGCAGGTCAGATGATGTATTTGGTGTTGGTGCCAGTGTTGATTATAAGCTGCGCCGTTGGTTAGATTTAGGTGCGGGCTATAGCTATGATGAGCGAGACTCTTCGCTTAATGCCTTTGATTATAAACGTAATCAAGTAGAAGCCTTCGTAACAGTCAAATTCTAAGAACGGTATTTAGCCGTATCTTCAAGTAAGTTGTATGTCTTTTAGGTTTTTTCCTTTCTGTATTAGCTAGAAACAGTCGTTTCCATGCTAGAATATCAAGCCTTTTTACGCTGATTTAGAAGTATGTTTCAATATAATAAACTCATCTTTTTTCTACCCAATCTATTGATATTTTTGGTTTTTCTGAACTTACTTACTCAGGATGTCAATGCTGCTAATGGTACTGGTACGAAGGCAGGGTTACCTGATTATGTGTTGGGTACCGGTGATATGATCCGCATACAGGTTTATGATGAAGAAGACCTTTATCTTGAGTCTCGAGTCAGCGATCGCGGAACCATCTCGTATCCCTTCCTGGGAGAATTAAAAGTAACGGGATATACATCGAAGCAGTTAGCGGGAACGATTGCCTCGAAACTGAAAGGTGATTATCTGATCAACCCCAAAGTCTCGGTTGATATCATGGAGTACCGTGAATTTTATGTGAATGGGGAAGTTGAAGATCCGGGTGGTTTTCCGTTTCAACCAGGCGTGACTGTTCGTAAAGCGATTTCCATTGCCGGTGGTTTTAAGGAACGCGCATCTAAAGAAAAAATTAATGTGATTCATGATGATGATCCCAGTGGTGAACCAAAGCGAGTCAAGCTTGATGAATTTATTTTGCCAGGTGACATCATTACGGTAGAAGAAAGTTTCTTTTAAAGACAGTTAATGAACGATCTCCATACAACTATGCACTCGCATTCAAATCATATTGATGAAGATGAAATCAATTTGAGCGAATACATTCGAATACTGTCCATTCATAAATGGTCGATCATTGGTTTTGCAATTGTTGTCACGCTATTGGCAATGTTGATTGTTTTTTCAATCGAACCGGTCTATGAAGCGACCGCAACGATACTCATCGAATCCGAAGAAGAGAACGTCATCTCTATTGAAGAGGTTTATGGTATTCCCGGTGCGAACGATGAGTATTTTGAAACGCAGAATCAAATCTTGCAGTCTCGCGACCTCGCTGAAAAGGTGATTAGTGTTCTTGATATACCGAAACATCCAGAGTTTGATCCTGAACTGCAAGAACCCGGACCATTACAAACGGTCTTATCCTGGTTGCCGGCAGGGATATTAAGCGATGATGAAATTGTTCCGGACTATGCGGTACGTAATAGCATTGTTGGACAATTTAGGGACAGTCTTAAGGTAACACCCATTCGCAATAGCCAGCTTATCAATATCACTTTCGAATCAACTGACCCACGCTTAACTGAAACAGTGCCTAATACTCTGGCAAGTATCTATATTGGTAGTGATTTAGAAGGGCGTCTCGCTATAACACAAAAAGCGACGGGTTCGATTACCGCAAAATTAGATGACCTGAGTAAAAAGCTGAAAGAATCTGAAAAGGCATTACAGGCATATCGAGATAAAGAAAGGTTGGTCGATATAAAGGGTGTGGATAGCCTCGCTGCAAAAGAATTAGATGAGATTACTGTGGAATTAGTCAAGGCACGTCGAAGTCGTAACGAAGCTGAGACTGCCTATAAACAAGTTGCCGCTTTAAAAGGCCAACCTATTCAGGCATACGAATCGATCCCGGCGGTTTTAAGAGACAAAGGCTTACAAAATGCGAAGGATAAAGAGGGAGAGGCAGAAAGGAAGATCTCTGAACTTAAAAAACGCTATGGTCCAAAGCACCCTAAAATGATCGCGGCGGTTGATGAACTTGCAGGGGCTAATGAAAATGTAAAGGCACAGATTCTTAATGTGGTTGAGTCGATTAAAAAGGAATATGAGATTGCGCGAAATAAGGAAAGCCATTTAAGTGGTGCGATGAGTCGTACCAAACGTGATGTTACCGAGATCAATCGAAAAGAAAGTCAGTTGCAATCATTGGAACGAGATGTAGAGGCAAATCGCGAGATCTATGAAACATTCCTGAATCGTTTTAAAGAAACCAGTGCCGTGAGTGAAATGCAACCAGTCAATGCCCGGGTCGTTGATCCTGCTGTGATTCCTTCAAAGCCATCTAAACCAAAGAAAGCTTTGATTATATTGATCGCGCTGATTTTAAGTACGCTCGTTGGCACCATGATCGCATTTTTGATTGAAGCGCTTGATAACACCATGGAAGATGGACAGGACGTTGAAGAAAAACTTCATCTTTCATTACTGGGAATACTGCCCAAGCTTTCAATCTGGTTGAATAAAGACGTAAAAGTCATGCGCTACTTTACCGATAATTTACAAACCGCTTTTGCAGAGAATATAAGAACGATTCGATCTGGTATTTTAATGTCAGGGCTAGATGAAAAACAAAAAGTGGTGTTAGTGACGTCATCTGTTCCCGGAGAAGGCAAGAGCATGACGGCAGTAAACCTGGCCTTATCACTTGGACAAATGGGCAATGTATTATTAATCGATTGTGACCTGCGTCGGCCATCTATCAGAGAGGTGTTTGGTTTAGATGCAAAAGATGTCGGGCTGAGTCATTTTATGATGGGAACACATACACTGGAACAATCGATTCATGTCTTTAAAAAAGAACGACTCAGTGTCATGCCTGCTGGTGATATACCACCGAACCCATTGGAGATGTTGTCTGCCGAGCGTTTCGCAAAAGGTCTGCAAGTATTGAAAAAGAAATATGACCATATCGTTATTGATTCGGCACCTGCAGTGGCAGTGAGTGATGCCATCGTGATTAGTCAATTGGTTAATCAGGTTATTTATATTGTTAAAGCTGATGAAACGCCGTATCAACTTGCACAGGAGGGCATTAAACGACTGCATAAGGTTAATGCGCCTATCGTCGGTATCGTTTTGAATCAGGTGAGTCCACCCAAGAAATCAGCGCGTTACGGCCATTACCATGGTTATTATGGATATGGTAAGACTTGATAAAATACTGTAATGATCGATTTACATTGCCATCTATTACCGGGTATTGATGATGGTGCAAAATCTTTAGATGATTCTCTGGCGATGGCAAGGCATGCAGTCAATGCCGGTATCAAAAAGATTGTTGCTACTCCCCATATCACTCCCGGTCGTTATGACAATTCCTTAAAAACGATTCAGCCTGTATTTGAAAACCTTAAGGCTGCAATTATTGCAGAGGAAATTCCTTTGGAAATAAGCTTTGCAGCAGAGATTCGTTTTGATCCTATCATTATGGACTTGGTTAATCATGATGAGTTGCCTCTGCTCGGTGAATATGAAGGTGAACGTTTAATCTTACTTGAGTTTCCTCATTCACATATACCGCCAGGTTGTGAGGAATTGGTTCAATGGTTAGCAGAAAGAGGAGTGCGTGTTTTAGTTGCACACCCGGAACGTAATCGAAGTGTATTGGGAGACATTGAAAAAATAACGCCGTTGGTAAAGTCAGGTTGTTTGTTACAGATCACCGGTGGTTCATTAACCGGTGTCTTTAATGATGCCCCGAAGGATTGTTCCGTAGAGTTACTAAAGCGTGGCTGGGTTAACATTATCGCGAGTGACGCGCATAATTTACATGCGCGCTGTCCTGAATTGGAACCTGCCAGAAGGGAAGCTTCAAAAATAGTAGGCGAAGAAGAATCGATAGAAATGGTAATGGGGCGTCCGGAAAAAATTAGCAAGCTTCATTTTCAAAAGCACCAAAGCTGATAATAGAACTTAATCATGGATAATAAGTTATTTTCGCGAATATTAGTGGCAACACTGATTCCCGTTTCATTGTACATGATTTATATTGCAGGCAGTTGGGGGCTTGCTGATATTTATTACAGACCGGCGAAAATTGAACTTAAAAACTGGCGTTCAGGAAAAATAGAATTAGCAGATAAGGATTGGGATAGGTTACGGCTTAATTTATCTAAAGCATTAGAATTAGATGCAGATAATCCAGAAATACATGAAATGTTGGCGCTAGCAACGGAAGGGCGTTTTTTAAATCTCGCTTCTAAAGATGCCGGTGCACAATCATCACGACAACTAGCTTTAGAGCATTATAGAAAATCTGTTTTACTTCGGCCGGTATGGCCTTATGCCTGGGCGGGTTTGATATCTGTAAAATATCGATTGGGACAGTTTGACGAAGATTTTTTTGAAGCATTACATAATGTTGTAAAACTTGGTCCATGGGAACCGGGCTTGCAACGGTTGGTAATTGAAATAGGACTGAATGAATGGAACGTGTTCCCTATAGAAGAGAAAAAATTTGTTCTGGAAGTTGTCGCCCGTGCTTTGGAAAAACAACCGGGTAAAATATTACCTTTGATTAAAGAAAAAGGGTTTTTAGATTTAATTTGTTTCATAAATCAAGGTAAAACAAATGTTGTTGAATACTGTGAAAAACATAAAAAAGTGAAAGCGGAATAATATTTTGAAATCAACATCTAAAATTGCGATTGTCGGTCTTGGCGGGGTATTCCCCGGTGCGAGAGATCTGGAAGAGTTTTGGCAGAATATTCTATCTGCTAAAGATACCGCTATTGATGTAGGCGCTGATCGCTGGCGATTAGATCCTAACGATTTGTATTCCCCCAACCTTGAAGATGACAAGGTCAATTCTCGGCGAGCCTGTCTGGTACAGGACTTTAAATTTAACCCTGATGGTTTCAATATTGATGCAGACTTATTAAAACGACTGGATCCACTGTATCAAATTCTGTTGCATGCCGGACGTGATGCGTGGGCAGATGCAAAGACAGAAAAAATCAAGAAAGAACGTGTAGGCATTATCATTGGTAATATTGTTTTACCTACAGAATCATCATCGCAGTTTAGTGATGAGCAATTCAAAGCCTTATTCGAAACACAATTAAACACGACTACTAATTATAATGAAAAGACAGAGTCATTAAATCGCTATGTTGCCGGCTTGCCGGGTGGTTTATTAGCAAAGGCACTGGGTTTGGGTGCCGGTGCGTATACCTTGGATGCGGCGTGTGCATCATCACTATACTCTTTGAAATATGCGGCAGATGAATTAATCGCTGGCCGGTCTGATGCGATGTTAGCCGGAGGTGTATCTAGACCTGATAGCCTTTATACGCAGATGGGGTTTTCTCAACTCAATGCGATATCAAAGTCAGGTCGTTGTTCGCCGTTTGATAGCAAGGCGGATGGTCTTGTTGTCGGTGAAGGCGCCGGTATCTTTGTCTTGAAACGATTGGATGATGCAATAGCTCACAACGATCATATTTATGCGACGATAGCAGGTATCGGTCTCTCGAATGATATCGAAGGCAATATCATGTCTCCGGACACAGAAGGGCAGAGTCGTGCTATGCAATCGGCTTATACCAAGGCTGGTTGGCTACCCAATCAAGTGCAACATATTGAATGTCATGGCACCGGAACACCTGTGGGTGATGGTGTTGAGTTCAACTCGTTAAACAATCTTTGGCAACAGCATAATGTCGAAGGCGAGTGTGTGATTGGTTCGGTAAAAAGTAACGTGGGACATTTATTAACGGCGGCCGGTGCTGCTGCATTAATGAAAACATTATTGGCAATGAAACACGGCGTATTACCGCCCACGGCAAATTTCGAATTGCCGTCAAATAAAATTGATTTAAATAAAAGTCCTTTCAAGGTATTAACCAAAGCTGAACCATGGCAAGTAGAGACTAACACGCCTCGTCGAGCAGCGATTAGCGGTTTCGGTTTTGGCGGCATTAATGCGCATGTCCTTCTTGAGCAGTTTGATAAATACGCAGTCGATGCCAACATAGTATCAACGATAGAAACGGATAAAGATGATGTTGCGATAGTGGGCATGGAATCTCGTCTTGGTCCATGGAATGACCAGGCTGAGTTTGATTCTGCGGTCTTGTTTGGTGTTGATAGAAAAGAAACTCATCCGACTAATTGGTGGGGATCTGGAACGAACGCATGCAAGGGGCATTTAATAAAAGAAGTCAATGTTCCGCTTGGACGTTATCGAATACCTCCAGCCGAATTAAAAGAGATGTTGCCGCAACAATTGTTAATGTTGGAAGTGGCTGCTAATGCATTGGATGATGCCGGACTTTCAGCACTGACAGCTGAGCAGCAATGCCGAACAGGCGTGTTCATTGGTATTGCACTTGATTTAAATACGACAAACTTTCACTTCCGTTGGATGCAAAAAAAGTATGCGCGCGACTGGCTACAAGGTTTAGGTATTCAGCTTGGTGAAGAAGAATTAAATGAATGGATAGCGAAACTTCGCGAAGCTTGTGGCCCAGCGTTAAGTGCAAACCGTACCATGGGTGCGCTTGGTGGGATTGTTGCCAGTCGAATCGCACGAACATTTCGCATAGGCGGGCCATCATTTACTGTCTCAGCAGAAGAAACCTCAGGATTGTGCGCATTAAAATCTGGTCTACGGGCCTTACAGAAAAATGAATTAGACCAGGTTATTGTCGGGTCGGTTGATCTCGCTAGTGATCTAAGAGCAGCTAAAGGACATATAGAACACTACGGGAAGACGACTATTGCAGATGGTGCTACAGCGTTTATCTTAAAGCGTTATAAAGACGCACTTCGTGATGGAGATAAGGTTTATTCAATTATAAAAGGGATTGGATCCGCTACCGCAGGCGGTGGTGATATAAAAGCTATCGACTCTGGTGTTCAAATAAACTCGATTCAGAATGCCTGTGCTGATGCGCAATGTCATTTAGATGAAATAGATCAGATTGTTTATTCGACTCAGGACGAAGTTTTAACAGACAGTCCGATCCTAAAAAATGCACGAATCAATACCTTTCCATTAGGTCATTCTGGTGCTGCAAGCGGGTTAATGACGGTTGCCAGTGCTATTACTGGTTTATATCACCGCTTACTTCCAACAGATAAAGCGTCAAACACTCAATACTGGTTGAAAGATCGGGTTAATGGCTCGAGGAAGAGTTTAGTCAATGCGACAAGTCTTGATGGCAATGCTGTTAGTGTACTTCTTGCAGAGGGTACAGCGAAGCCAACGGCTAAAGCAGGTACAGAAAAATTATTTGTTGCCACCGCTAATAGTACGCAGGACTTAGTAAATAAAATTAAAAATTTATCGTTTTCTGATGCGCTTCAATATGCTGATAACGAAGATAAATTACGGGTCGCTATTGTTGCTAATGACGATAATGAGTTTAATCTTGCTCGCGATGAAGTTGTTAGTGCTATTGAGAATAATGAATCGATAGATAATGGTCGTTGTTTTTATGCTGTTAATCCTTTAGCACCTCAAGGTAAGCTTGCCTTTGTCTACCCTGGTTCCGGGAATCATTTTTGGGGTATGGGGCAAGAGCTAGGTATCGCATATCCTCATGTATTAGAGAAGTTAAACTCAGAAAATGATTCATTGGCATCGCAATTTGCCAAAGGACGTTTTTGGCAAGATCAAAATAGTTTGATTAATAGCGACAAAGAATTAAGTCATGAAGAGGTTATCTTTGGGCAGGTCTGGTTAGGGACGTTTGTGAGTGATGTTGTGTCTGATTTTGCGATAACACCTGATGCTGTCATTGGATACAGTCTTGGTGAGACAGCCGGGTTTTTCTCCACACGCACCTGGACCGCACGTGATGAGATGTTGCGCCGTATACAACAAAGTACCTTGTTTACCGAAGAACTTGCGGGGCCATGTAAGTCAGTCCAAAAGGCATGGGGTTCAACTGACGCAGTTGATTGGGCCTTAGGTGTGATTAATACCAGCGCGGATAAAGTCAAAGCAGTATTAGATAATTATAAACGCGTCTATTTATTGATTATTAATACACCCAGTGAATGTGTGATTGGTGGCGACCGTACAGAATTAAACAAGGCAGTCAAAGAATTGGCTGTGCAATACCATCCGCTCTCGGGTGTGACGACGGTGCATTGCGAAGTGGCGAAGCCAGTCGAAAAGGCTTATCGAGATCTACATATCTTTGAAACAACACCACCCGACGATATCACTTTCTATAGTGGCATTCGTGGTGGTGCTTATGAGGTTACACAAGACTCCGCTGCAGATTCTATTTTGGATCAGGCCTTGGCACCTTTCGATTACACCAGGGTTATTAATAGTGCCTATGATGATGGTGTCCGTTTTTTTATCGAGATGGGGCCAGGTGGGTCTTGTACCCGAATGATTGATCAGATACTCGATGGTAAACCACATTTTGCCAAAGCGCTATGCGTAAAAGGACAAGACAGCATTAAAAACGTCATAACTTTACTAGCACGACTTTATGCGGAAGGCGTCACTGTAGATTTATCGCAGCTTGATAGCCCAAAAGAATCAATTAAAACAGAATATAAGAATCATATTAGCGTTAAGACGGGTGGCGAGCCCTTTAAAGTACCTTTGCCGCCAAAGGAAAAAGTAGATGAGTCCACCTCGGAAGTCTTGGCGTTAAAGCAAAATCAAACAAGGGGAAAAGTTATACAGCGAGAGCAACAACAAAATATTAGCTCTTTGCCTATGGTCGCGAACGGGGGACTGCAACCGATTATCGAACAGATGCAACTTGCAGAACAAGCACGAGCGGGAGCGCAGGAAACATTCTTGCGCGTTAGTCAGGGTATGACACAGACACTTGAGCAGGCTATTAATATGCAAATGCAATTAATGGAAGGTGGTTCAGTGCAGGGGCCTCTAACTTCATCTCTTACTGAACAACGCGCGCCAACTCAAGAAATAGAATGCCAATTCGATAGAGCGGCTTGCATGGAGTTCGCTATTGGTTCAATTGGAAACATGCTAGGTAAACGTTTTGCGGACATCGACCTACATCCTTCGCGGGTACGATTACCCGATGAACCTTTGATGCTGGTTGATCGTATTCTGGAAGTGAATGGCGAAGCTGATGCCTTAATGTATGACTTGAGTAAGCCTGATGTTATCACCAAAGGTAGCGTCGTAACTGAACATGATGTGTTACCCGGGGCCTGGTATCTGGATTTAGGTCGAATCCCAACCTGTATCGCTGTGGAAGCGGGACAAGCTGATTTATTTTTATCAGGTTATCTTGGTATTGACCATATTACCAAAGGGCTTGCTGTCTATCGTTTGCTCGATGCACGCATCACCTTTCATGGACCACTACCCACAGCAGGAAAAACAATTCATTACGATATTCATATCGAACATTTCTTTAGTCAGGGCGATACACGCTTATTCCGTTTTAACTTTGAAGGGAGTGTTGATGGTCAACCGCTATTGACCATGACACATGGTTGTGCAGGGTTTTTTACCCAACAAGAATTAGAAGCAGGACAGGGTATTGTGTTGACTAGCATGGAGAAACAACAAGCACAGGGTAAATTAACTGACGACTGGCAACAACTTGTGCCACTGCAAGTTGAAAGCTTTAGTGACGATCAATTGAATGCGCTACGCGAAGGCGATCTTGTTTCATGTTTTGGGAATGATTTTGCCAATTCAGGTTTAGTAAACCCTGTTGGCTTGCCTAGTGGGCGTATGACACTGGTGCATAGAATACTTAAGCTAGATCCACATGGGGGTCGATTTGGTATCGGTCAAATAACGGGCGAAGCTGATATCCGTCCAGACGATTGGTTTCTAACATGTCACTTTGTAGATGATCGAGTGATGCCCGGTACTTTAATGTACGAGTGCTGTTTGCATACCTTGCGTGTTTATTTGTTACGGATGGGCTGGATCGGTGAGATGGATGAGTTCGTCTATGAACCGATTATCGGTGAAGTGAGCCAGTTGAAGTGTCGCGGACAGGTCACAGAAGAAACTAAAGCGGTTCAATATGAGATCACGCTTAAAGAAATTGGCTATAAAGCAGACGGTACGCCTTATGTATTAGCTGATGCATTAATGTATGGTGATCACCGCGCTATTGTGCAGATGAAAAACATGTCAGTGCAACTCAGTGGTTTGAAACGTGATCGACTGGAACTGCTCTGGTCTAATCAAAACAGTGCACCAACTAAACAAGTCTTGTTTGATAACGAATCTATACTCGCCTTTGCGATTGGCAAACCATCAGCGGCATTTGGTGATCGTTATAAGGTCTTCGATAACGAACGCAAGATTGCTCGGTTACCGGGACCACCCTATAAATTTCTCGATCGAATTACTTCCATCAAAGATTGTGAACAATGGGTGTTGAAAGCCGGTGGTATTATCGAAGCTGAATACGATGTACCTGCCGATGAATGGTATTTCAGTGAAGACAATCAGCCCTATATGCCGTTTGCGGTATTGCTCGAAGTCGCGTTGCAACCTTGCGGTTGGCTGGCCGCCTATTTAGGTTCTGCCTTGACCAGCGAGACTGATATTTCATTCAGGAATCTGGGTGGTAAGGCGACACAATTCATCAAGGTCTCTCCGGAAATCGGCACCGTAACGACTAAAGTTAAGATCACCAATGTCTCACAATCAGGCGGTATGATAATTCAGAATTTTGACTATGAAATGCAATCTGCGCAGGGGCTTGTTTATAAAGGTAATACTTATTTTGGTTTCTTCTCACACGAGGCCCTGGCAGAGCAGGTAGGTATTAGGGACGCTGTACCGTATAAGGCAAGTAAGGAAGAACTTGCTAGAGGAAAGTCGTTTATCTACCCTTCTCAGGCTCCGATGCCAGCAGATATGATGCGCATGGTCGATGAGATAACGCTATACGACCCCGATGGTGGGCCAAATGGCTTAGGGTTTATTGAAGGCATAGCGAATGTAAAGGAAGAGGCCTGGTTCTTTAAGGCGCATTTCTATGAAGATCCGGTTTGGCCTGGCTCATTAGGACTCGAATCCTTCATGCAATTATTGAAGGTATTCGCATGGGAGCGTTGGCAAAATGAGCTGGAAATTGGTGAATTCGCCTTTGAAAGTATGGCTCTTAAGCAACTCCATGAATGGGTTTACCGAGGTCAGATACTGCCCGTGGACGAAAAAGTCACGGTACAGGCAGTGATAACCGAGATAGATGATCAGAGCAGAAACCTCAAAGCAGATGGCTTTTTGACCGTAGATGGCAGAATTATCTATCAGATGAAAGATTTTGCGCTCCGAATCACTTAGAATACGCCCATGAAATATTCTCGCGTACATATGGAATCCATCGGTTACGAATTGCCTCCCGTAGTCATCACTTCCGAGGACCTGGAGCAACGACTAATGCCCATGTATGACGCGCTACATATAGCGCCAGGGCAGTTAGAAGCCTTGACGGGGATTCACGAACGTCGTTGGTGGGAAGAAGGACATGTTTTGTCTGATGGAGCTGCAAATGCGGCCCGAAAAGCACTAGAGCAGTCAAATGTTGAGGCAAAAGATGTCGAAGCACTGGTTTATACAGGGGTGTGTCGTGAGAATTTTGAACCTGCAACGGCATGTGCTGTAGCCGCGCAATTGGGTATTAGCGACGATGCCAATATCTATGATATCTCCAATGCCTGTCTGGGTGTCATGAATGGCATTATCGATATCGCCAATCGCATTGAGCTAAAGCAGATTCGGGCCGGTATGGTCGTCTCTTGCGAGACCTCGCGAGAAATCGTTGAGATTATGATCGAACGCATGTTGAAAGATAAAACAATTGATATGTTTTCCAGTTCTCTGGCGACGCTAACCGGTGGTTCGGGAGCTGCTGCAGTCTTACTGACTGATGGCACATTTGACAACAAAGAAACACATCGCTTGGTGGGTGGTGCCAATCAATCTGCACCAGAACATCATAAACTTTGTCGTTGGGGCGTTTCAATATCACCAGTTGCCATCGGTGAGTTTGTCTTTTCTCCGGATAAATTATTGGCCGCGATTGATCAGGTAATGGAACCCGATGTTATTCCTTCAGTCGTTAAAGAAGTAATGTCCAGTGATAAATTGCCTCCTGCTTTATCGAACATGTTGCCTAAAGAAAAACTACCTGCGGCTTTATCTGAATTTATGTCGACCGACTCTGTTTCCGTTTTAAAACATGGTGCTATCTTGGGTGTAAAAACCTGGGGTTCATTTTTAACAAAAATGGGTTGGGCCAGAGATCAGGTTGATAAAGTAATTTGTCATCAGGTTGGCGAAGGTCATCGCGATACAATTTTAAGAGAACTTGGTATTGCGCCTGAAAAAGATTTTAGTACTTATAAGTATCTGGGTAATATCGGAACAGTCTCAGTGCCATTAACTGCTGCAATTGCTGATCAAAGACAGTTTTTAAAGAAGGGCGACCGTGTTAGCTTTCTTGGTATAGGCAGTGGTTTGAATTGTTTAATGCTTGGTTGGGAATGGTAATAGGTTTAAAGGTTTTTACATTTCTTTCTTGAATGTATTTCTTTATTTGTAAGCTAATTACAAAAAATAAATGAAAATCCTGGATTCGATACATCAATTAGCAGAATCAAACAATCTTGAGTTTGTATTAATTGGTGGACATGCTATTAATGCTATAGGCGACCGACGCCAAACTCGGGATGTAGATTTACTTGTGTGTGAAGCCGACAAAGAGATATGGAAAAAACTATTGTTGGATATGGACTATGAACTATTTAATGATAGTACAGCGTTTATGCAGTTTAATCCCGGTAAGCTAGAAGAGTGGCCTCTAGACATTTTATTAGTCAATGAAAGAACCTTTAATGAACTCAAATCAAGTGCTAGTAGTATAAATATTGGCGGCAAAGAAAATGTTCTTGTGCCTTCAAAAGAGCATTTAATAGCAATGAAGCTGCATACATTGAAGCAAGGAGATCAAATACGCCGATTAAAAGATCTGTTGGATATAATTACACTCGTCCGTCATGGAAACATAGATATCGCAGGCGACCATTTTAAAAAAATGTGTCAAGATTTCGCAAGCATTCAAGTATATGAAGAGATTGTTAAATTATATGAACAATAATCAAGATAAACTTACATTTCCTGATCCGGAGACATTTAAAATAGAAACACCACCGGTTAGTCTCGAAGAGATCACCCGTTTATCTGAAAAGATGCTGCCTTTTGAAAACAAAAAAAGGAAAAAATCCAGCGCAACATCATTTACCCCTTTTGTGCTCGACTAATTATTTAATATAACAATTTTTGTATTCTAAACACTAAGTGAATACGGAAAGCCCCGAAGAAAATCCAGTACAACGCAAAATCATCCATGTAGATATGGATGCCTTCTATGCCTCAGTTGAGCAGCGTGATAACCCTGAATACAAGGGTAAACCCGTCGTCGTCGGCGGCACACCTGAACAACGTGGCGTCGTTGCTGCTTGTAGTTATGAAGCGCGAAAGTTTGGTATCCATTCGGCAATGTCAGCAACACAAGCGCATCAACGCTGCCCCCATGCTGTATTTTTAAAACCACGTTTTGATGTTTACCGAGAAGTATCGGCGGTGGTTCAAGCCGTGTTTCGTCAGTTTACTGATCTGGTTGAACCCTTATCTTTAGATGAAGCTTATCTCGATGTTACTCACAATCTTGACTACTCAGGTTCAGCAACGTTAATAGCAAAGGAGATTAAACGCTTAATAAAAGAAAAAACGGATCTGAATGCCTCAGCCGGGGTGTCTTACAATAAGTTTCTCGCGAAGATTGCCTCAGATATGGATAAGCCAGATGGCTTATATCTCATCACACCAGAGCAAGGCCCCGAGTTTATTAAGAGACTACCAGTAAGACAGTTTCACGGTATTGGTAAAGCAACTGAGAAACGAATGAAAGAATTTGGTATTCATACGGGGGAAGATCTTTTGCAGCGAGACCTGAATGAACTCGTTGAGAATTTCGGCAAAGCGGGTCATTTTTATTATTCAATTTCGCGCGGTGTCGATCTGCGACCGGTGAAAAGCCATCGTGAACGAAAGTCCATCGGCAAGGAGACAACATTTAGTAAAGATAAAGGCGATATCGATGAAATGTTCTCTATTTTAGAAGAACTCTCGAATAGTGTATCAAGATCTTTGTTTGAAAAAGAAATGAAAGCCCAGACTATTACCTTAAAAGTAAAATATGCTGATTTTGAATTGATTACCCGTAGTCGAACAATAGAGAAACCAACGTTGGCTGCTAAAAAAATTAGTGAAATTGTAAAAATATTGTTAACAAATACAGAAGCCGGCAAACGCAAAGTACGACTATTAGGCGTGAGTACCTCCAAGTTACATAAAAAAGGAACTGAACAGACTGACAAAACAGAACAGATGGATTTACTTTAGCAGCTTTATATTTTTGAAAAAAAGGGACAGATTTATTTTTGATATAGAAATGACAAGAAGTGTAAACAATGCCAAGGCAGGCAAGAATTATATTAAAGTAAACGCCGCATCATATTGTACAGCGTGGGCATAATCGGCAATCAGTTATAGGCATATCGAAAGAAAAGGAAAAACGTATGCGATTATACGAAGCCTATACAAAACAAAGCCAGCGAGAAGAAGAAACGACATTAATAAGCGATGCATTACAACGCGGGCAGTTAACCGGAACGAAACGATTCTATGATGAAGTAGAACAAAGAATAGGCATACGGGTTGAACAACGTAAACAAGGTAGGCCAAAGAAAATAATGTTAGGAGAATTGAAAACAATCAAAAGGGTCAGCAATCAAAAGGTTCAGTGTCTGACCTATCCCCACGAATTATTATAGAAACTTGATCA
>TARA_R110002074_G_scaffold168791_1_pt1 | contig 37106 bp, 29 predicted proteins | sample TARA_R110002074 | Tara Oceans TARA_R110002074 (sample SAMEA4397215) | marine metagenome | biome: Polar Biome; feature: [MIX] marine epipelagic wind mixed layer (ENVO:01000061); material: water (ENVO:00002006), including particulate matter (ENVO:01000060) such as... | depth 10-100 m | reverse complement strand
AAGATTAAGGAAGACTTTACTTGTTTTTTACCTCAGTTCTTTGTTAGCCACAGTTTTTCTTTCAGTATACAATTTCCATATGAAATAAGATAGTCCTAAAAATCTAACCAAATAATTCAATTCATTAGTCCAGTCGAATTGTGTAATGAAATTATATTTTATAAATTCTGATTCAGGTCTATTAACTATATATTCCGAAATTAGAAAAGTGTTTCCGCCAACTAAAAAAACTAACAAAATACAAACTGATAATAATAGTAAAATGCTTTTTTTAGATGGAATTTTGTTTTTTAGAATTCGGTTGTAAATTGAGACTAAGATTATAATAGACAAGAAACCAAATAATACATTAATTCCTAATATTATAAATTCGTTTTCTATTTTCAAGAGTGTGTATATCCAAGTAAGTATTGAAGTCAAAATTAGATATACCTTTTCAAATACTGTATAGCATAATACGCTTGAAATTCCAATTTTCAAAATTCCGGATTCTTTTTCCAAGTTTTGCTTTTCTAATGAACCTAACTTTATCAGATAGAATATTAGTATGGTAATAGATACAAATAAGAAAAAAGCAATTGACCACGATAATTGATTAAAATAGGTTTCTTTAAATGAGCCAAGTTCAGAGATTGACATATATTGATTTCTATAAATATCAGTTCCCTCTCTAATAAAAGTCAGAACTATTAAAACTATAAACAGGGAAAATATAGTTTTGAAAGTCGGAATAATTGATTTTAATATACTTTTATTAATGGAAATTATCAAAACAATAATCGGCAAAACTCCAGTAATAATTCCGTTTAAAGTCAATAGAATTATTTCATTTTCAATCTGGAATTTTAAATTCAGTAGTAGTAATAATTTTATTAAAATGAAATGACTTACTCTCAAAATCAGATAGCATAAAATACTAAATGTTCCAATTTTCAGTATGTCATTTTGTTTCATTTACGTTCTGATTTTAAATTGTGGCTAACGTTCTTGTATAAGAATAGTAGGGCAGTAAAAACGCTGTTACTATTCGGTTAAACACAAGCCGAATTTTTAAATTTTTCTTATTATCTTTTTTGTTCAATAAGCCAAATTTAAAAATTTGGCGACTTCGCAAAAGTGCTATGTCCTTTGGGTTAAGCACTCATTGCCCTATTATTTTTATACGGTGTTAGGCACTTTGTTTTTTCAGTTCTTTCTTATAATATCATCTTCATTCAAATATATTCCGTCTTTTCCAGCAGAAATTAATTTATAATTTAAAGAATCAATTAATTCGTATTTATATGGATTTTTCCAACTATCAGCTTTCCAACTTCCCCAAATAGGTTTTCGACTGATAAATGATTCATAATTTTTTGGATAAGTTCCATAATGATTTTTATAGAGACTTAATTCAGTCGAAATTTTATTCATTTCAGTTTTTGTTCTGTCTTCGTTAAGATATTCATTCGTAACAAATTCTGCTCCTTTAAAAATTCCAGTTGTTAAAAGTGTAAGAGTCATTGGAAATAAAACAATTACAATAAGTAAACTAAATGCAAGATATCTTGTTGCAGATTTTTTTCCATCTCGTTCCTCAATAATGTCATAAACACCAAAAATCGCCCAAATCATAATTATTATATGTGGAAACCAAAAAGGAATTAAATTCAAGAAATCTAAATTTAAGATTAGATAAGTAGAAATTATATATGAGAATAAAATAATTCCACCTTTTCTAAAATCTTTCAGAATAAACTGTCCAATTCCAGGTAAAAAGAAGGAAATTATAAATGGAAGAAGGTTTTTCATTTTTTCGTGATTTCGCTTACATTGTGCCTAACGTATGGATATGTGTACAATTACACATATACCCTTTTTAAAAGTAATCTAAATAGTAAGTACTAAAAAACCTACTTCTCAACAGTTATAAACAACTACTATACATATAGTTCTCAAAATTTTAAACTTACCACCATACCACAAAAAATTTCTCATACTCCGATTCACTTTTTTTCATCCAGATTAGGGGAGAATTTTGTTTAACCAGCTGTTGTTCTATTTTTAAGACTATGTCCGCATAAGACATCCATTCGAAGGTGTCATTAGGGGTTAACACCCATTGGCTTTTGTTGGGCATATAGAATTGGTAAGAAGTAAATGCATCGCCAGTAAAGCCTGACATTCGTAGCCAATACCCAACGACACAATTTTCGTTTAACGGTTCTAGTTGTACTATGTCTGCTTTATACGGTTTAAAGAGTTGTACCTTAAAGCAAGTTTGATGTACGAGGTTAGAAGCATCAATATCTAAATTGGCCAATGCTTTTTTACCAGCTTCAGAATGTAATAAAGTAAATTGCTTATTCTTTATTTTTTCCATCTTCATGAAAAATGCATCCCTTTTGTTTGGCCCTATCAATTGATGTATGGGTTCTGAAATATTGGGGTCTATAATGTAGAATTTATAGGTCAGTTCTACATGAATTAGTTGTTCCGTTTCTACATCTTTCAGTATAAAATCAATTTCCCCCAAGGTTTGTTTTCCTTCCCGAATAGGTAAATTAAACACAAGTATTTCAAATCGTGAAGAATTCGCTAACAACTGCTTACAAACAATTTCCATTTGGTGTCCTAGACGTAAATTTCCTGGTATCGGAGTAGGAGTGAAGTCCGATAAATCCACCGCTGGAAATTCAAACTGTTTTATTCCAAACTGTGTATTCTCCCATATAGGTGGAGTATTTAAAAAGTCTTTAAATTGATTGATAGATGTGGGTTGTTTGTTGATGGTTTTGTTTTTACTCGAAGTTACTTTTAATTCTTTGATTTCTAAAAAGGAATAAATTTCAGCTAACAACCATTAACTAAAAAATTAAACAACAACGTTAACATTTCCCAAAAGCCAAGGGCATATAACCGAAATGTGTTAATTTTATACTATGGCAATGAATGTAAGAAATGGTTTTCGTTTCGAGACCTACGAGGCACCCGAGCAGTCAATATTTGATAAACTTTTTGATATTTTTCAAGAGCTTATAACACATACATCTGGCGATTTTGATGAAGCAATAGATTGGTTACGTGAGTTAGACATAGAATATGAATTGACCACAGAAGAATATACCATTGATGATTTTATCGAAGATTTAAAAGCTAAGGGTTATATAAGAGAAGAATTTAAAGATGGCGGTGGTGATGGTGAAGAAGGAGAAGGTTCAGGCGGTGGAGATATTTCGATTACCGCTAAAATGGAACGTATTATTCGTAAGCGTGCTTTAGACCAAATATTCGGAAAAATAAAACGAAGTGGCTCTGGAAATCATAAAACCGGTAAATCAGGACAAGGAGATGAACACACCGGCGATTTTAGAGAATACCGTTATGGAGATGGTTTGGAAAACATTTCAATGACCGAAAGTCTAAAAAATGCCCAAATTAATCATGGTATAGGTAGTTTTCAACTAAGTGAAGAAGATTTGGTAGTTGAAGACACACAATACAAAGCCCAGATGAGCACGGTGCTGATGATTGACATTAGCCACAGTATGATTTTGTATGGGGAAGACCGAATTACACCTGCAAAGAAAGTAGCAATGGCACTGGCCGAGCTAATAACCACACGCTACCCAAAAGATACGCTTGATATTTTGGTTTTTGGAAATGATGCCTGGCCTATACCCATTAAAGATTTGCCTTATTTAAAAGTTGGGCCTTACCATACGAATACCGTTGCGGGGCTTCAGTTAGCGATGGATATGTTGCGCAGAAAACGTAATACCAACAAACAAATCTTCATGATTACCGATGGTAAACCTAGTTGCTTGCGTATGCCTGATGGTACGTATTACAAAAATAGTGTTGGTTTAGATGATTTTATTGTAGAGAAATGCTATAATATGGCACGGCAAGCACGTAAACTACATATTCCCATTACGACATTTATGATTGCCCAAGACCCTTATTTAATGCAATTTATTCGTCATTTTACGGAAGCCAATAAAGGCAAAGCATTTTTCACGGGACTTAAAGGTTTGGGTGAAATGATTTTTGAAGATTATGAAGCAAATAGAAAGAAGAAACTTAAATAGTTGTCGGTCAATATTAAGAATAACCGATTTGTATTGAACACAAAGCTTTGAACAAAATAAAGGAATAGATAATAGTATAAAATACAAGGGTTGAAAGTTGTTACTTAAGCCGATCAACCATTAACAAATATATGAAGCATACAGAAATAAAAACATTAGGTCAATTAGTAAAGTCCGGTTATCAAACCAAAAAGATAAAAGATGAACTTAGAGATAATCTTCGTGAAAATATTATCGCTGGAAAAGATTCATTTCAAGGGGTTTGGGGATATGAAGATTCGGTTATTCCTGAATTGGAGCGTGCTATTTTATCTCGCCATAATATAAACCTTTTAGGATTGAGAGGACAGGCGAAAACACGATTGGCTAGATTAATGGTTAACCTATTAGATGAGTGGATACCGGTGGTAGAAGGCTCTGAAATTAATGATGATCCGCTTAAGCCAATGTCACGTTATGCACGTGAACTTATAGCTGAAAAGGGAGATAATACGCCTATATCATGGTTACATAGAGAGGATAGATTTTTTGAAAAATTAGCTACCCCAGATGTTACTGTAGCAGATTTAATAGGTGATGTAGACCCAATTAAAGCAGCTAATTTAAAACTTTCGTACGCTGATGACCGCGTGATTCATTTCGGAATGATACCGCGTGCAAACCGTTGTATTTTTGTAATTAACGAATTGCCCGATTTACAAGCACGTATACAAGTATCTCTTTTCAATATTTTACAAGAAGGTGATATACAAATTCGAGGATTTAAACTGAGATTACCTTTAGACTTACAGTTTATATTTACTGCTAACCCCGAAGATTATACCAATAGGGGAAGTATTGTTACTCCTTTAAAAGATAGAATTGGTTCACAGATTTTGACCCATTACCCAGACGATATAGAAACTGCGCGTAAGATAACTGAACAAGAATCGAAATTAGATGCAAGACAAGTGGAAAGCATTTATGTGCCCGATTTAGCAAAAGATTTATTAGAACAAATAAGTTTTGAAGCTCGTGAAAGTGAATATGTTGACTCAAAGAGTGGTGTTAGTGCAAGAACTAGTATTACAGCGTTTGAGAATCTTTTAAGTACTGCAGAACGTAGATCTTTATTAAACGGTGGTGACCATACCATGGTTCGTTTAAGTGACTTTTTAGGCGTAATACCCTCAATTACAGGTAAAATAGAACTGGTTTATGAAGGAGAACAAGAAGGTGCAGACGGAGTTGCAGGTATTTTGATAGACGATGCTGTAAAATCTCTTTTTCCTAAATACTTCCCTAAAATAAATAAGTTGGAACGTAAAGATGAGCCAACTGTTTATGATGAATTACTGCACTGGTTTTTTCAAGGTGAAGGTTTTGAATTAATGGATGATTTTACGGATGAGGAATATAAGAGGGCACTTGACAGCATACCTGCATTGAATCAACTTGTAAAAGAGTATCAACCAGAGTATAATGAAAAGGATGTTTATTTTCTAAAAGAGTTATTGTTGTGGGGTTTGGTGTCTCATAAAAAATTAAATAAACAGAGATTCACTGATGGTTTTGAATTCAAAGACCTTTATAGTAGTTTCTTAAAGGATATTTAATATAAAAAAGCCCTTTCAATTTTGAAAGGGCTTTTTTTTTTAATGGATTATTTCCAATGATCAACATGTTGATTCATATCATCGAAAAGATATGTGCCTACTATTTTTTTTCTGTAGTCTATAGCTAAATAGGTAACCAAAAGAAGTAATGAGTATAGTATTAATATAAAATACCCTAATGGTAAAAAGGTACTCGGTATCAAGTGATTATCGAAGTCATTGTAACTCAATAAAATGATAATGGTTTCTACGAGTTTGTACACATAAACTAATGAGATAATGTATAGTATATATTCAAGTGTGCGCATTGGCGGATCGCTCAATTCATCTTCCTTAATCTTAAACCATAGTACATATAGAAAAACAAAATGTACAATTGAAAGTAAAGGAAATATGTAATTGTCAATTTTAAAGAAATAAAACTTGTTCGTGTAAAGCCCGTAAAAACTAAAAATGTTTAAAAGCGCCAATACCCCAACCGACAAAATTAATGTGCGCTTCCATGTTAGTATTCCTTTAATAAAATTCATTATAAATAGATTTCATGGTCTTGGGGAACCATTAGTTTTCTTTCAAGAACGAGTATGTTTACCCTTTATTTTAAACAATTCGATAAACGGTATACTTTGTTGTTCAATACCTTAAATCTAAATAATTCAAACTTTAGTAGCACTATTTCTAGTTAGAAATTACCTTAATAATGCATTATTATATTAAAATCAAAGCACTTGAACCCACTATAGCAGCTTGACTCTTAAATTAATAATGAAGTGTAAACGCAAGAGTATTTTAATAAAACTCACTTGGTTACCTGTATTGTATTTATTTTTACTGTCATGAAGAGTCAGCGTTTTTGCTATTTAGTGCGATTACAATATCTGGGATTTAGATATAGTGGTTGGCAAATACAACCAAAACAGCGTACTATAGTTAGTATGTTGAATAAAACAATGGAATTTATATATCCCGATAGGGCTTATAAAATATTAGGTGCAGGTAGAACAGATGCCAAAGTGTCTTCTTTAGATGGTGCATTCGAGCTTTTTTTAGAAGAAGAGCTAAAAGATTTACAAAGCTTCATACTAGATTTTAATAAAAATCTACCTTCCGATATACGTTTACTTTCTATAGCGCCCGTAGGTCAAGATTTCAATATAATTAAGGATAGTAAAACAAAAGAGTATTTTTATTTCTTTTCCTTTGGGTGTAAAAATCATCCGTTCAGCGCACCTTTTATCACAAATTATATAGAAGACCTTGATTTAGAAATTATGAAACAAGGTGCTGAATTATTTATTGGCAAGCATGATTTTTCAATATATACTGCTGGCCTTAAGCCAAATACTAAAACAGTTCGTAAAATTGAATCATGTGCTATAGAAGAAAACGATGTTTTAACAGCTAATTTTTTCCCTGATAAAAGTTATATATTGAAAATTAAGGGAAAAGGTTTTATGCGTTATCAAATACGAATGATAATGGGAGTCTTAGTTCAATTGGGTAAAAATGAACTTAGCTTGAATCAAATTAAATTGTCATTAGAACCTGGCTCTGATTTAAAGTTAAATACTATTGCACCAGGATCGGGTTTACTCTTAAACCATCTAAAATTTAATGGTTAGATAGGAGTTTTATTATATTTAAAGAAAAAATCATTTATGGCTTCAAATAAAAAGCTAAGCTTCCCTAAGAGAAAGAAGAAGAAGTCTCGCCAACAGAATAAATTAGGAAAAGCGCCAGGTACCATTAGTTATATGGGCGATAAGGAACCTGGTAAAAGTGTTATTTACAGTACTACCTATAATACAGATAATTTTGGAACCGAGGAGTTTAATGAGCTTGATGATTTTATAAAAGAAGATAGGAGTGGTAAAATTTCGTGGGTAAATGTTGTTGGAATTTCAGATGAACCTTTTATAGAACGTTTAGGTAAACATTTTAATTTGAATCCTTTAGTATTAGAGGATATTGTAAACACAGAACAGCGCCCGAAAATTGATGAATATGATGATTATATTTTCGCGATTTTCAGAATGTTATACATTTCTGAGGAAGATGAGATAGTAGGGGAGCATATTGCAATTATTCTACTAGAGAATACGGTTTTAGTCTTTCAAGAAGTAAAAGCAGATGTATTTAATGGATTAAGAGAACGTATAACTGGTAAACTAGGTCGCATTAGAGTAAGAGGTGGCGATTACTTGTTCTTCGCCTTATTGGATGCTATGGTTGATAATTACTTTTTAGCTATTGAAAATTTAAATAATAGAATTGACGGTTTAGAAGAAGAGGTATATAACAATCCTAAGCCGATTGTTGCAAAGAATATTCAACAGTTAAAAAAAGAAGTACTTAAAATAAGACGATGGGTTTATCCTGTAAAAGAATTGATTAGTAGATTAATCGATTCTGAAAATCCTTTAATCACAAAAGACACTAAGCTCTTTTTAAGGGATGTTCACGATCATACCGTGGAAATTAATGAGAGTTTACAGATTTACCGTGAAATGTCTATGAGTTTAATGGAGATGTACATGAGTAATATGAGTAATAAAATGAATGAGGTAATGAAAGTATTGACTATTATGGCCTCTATTTTTATACCACTAACTTTCATTGCGGGCATTTATGGAATGAACTTTGACCACATGCCAGAATTACATTTTAAAAATGGATACTACTATGTCTGGGCAGTTATGATTGCGCTCTTTATTGGAATGATGTTCTACTTTAAAAAGAAAAAGTGGTTGTAAAGCATCTGATTGTTTTTTTAGTTTAATATTCAATACTCTTATCGATTAATTTCTATTCCATCAAAAAATAAATTTAATGGGTTACAATTGATTCCCATTTTCATATACCTTGAAGTTATCTAAGAATATAGATGTGAGCGATTAGTTTTCTTATTCAAAATTTAAATTTAGAAACGAAAATTGAATCGATTAAAAACTAAAATAAAAAATATATGAAAATTAAAACTGTTTATATTACAATGGCAGGTCTGTTTTTGGTTTCAGGAACCTTATTGGCACAAGAAAATAACCAAGAAGTATTGGATACTAAAATTTCTAAAACGTATACCGTAAATAACGGGTCCAAATTGATAAAAAGTACAGTAGAAATCACAACTCAAAGGTTAAATAGTGTTGAAAGTGAAGAGGAAGATGCAGGTAAAATAGATCAAGATAGGGTTGTAGATAGTATATCTACTATTATAAAAACTGTTCAAATTGATAATGATGAAGATGATGAATTTGATGAAAAAATAGTTTTCAGTTATGAATCTCAAACTCCAGAGGATTTTGTGTTGGTGTCAAGAAACAACGAATTAGTAGTTGCAATGAATGATGGGGATAATCTTAAAATTGTTGAGAATATAAAATTGACCTCAAAACAATCAATGGATGATAAGACCACCTATATTTTTACCAATGATAATGGTGACAATTTAGAATTTTTAGTACAAGAATATAGTACATCAAATGGTGCTGTCATGCGTGTTGAGTAGTTTTATTTAAACATCAGAAATTAAAAAGAGCCGTTTAAACGGCTCTTTTTATGTTTATAATCAACATTAATCGAACAAATTAGAAGACAAATAGCGGTCTCCTCGATCACAGACTATGGAGACAATTACACCTTGTTCTATTTCTTCAGCTAAACGTAAAGCAACAGTAGCGGCTCCGCCACTACTCATACCAGAAAAAATTCCTTCTTCTTTGGCAAGTCTTTTTGCCATAGATTTAGCTTCTTCCTCATTAACTTCCATTATTCTATCTACTTTTTTAGCATCGAAAATCTTCGGTAAATATTCTTTTGGCCATTTACGTATTCCGGGTATACTTGCATTGTCACATGGTTGCACCCCTACAATCTGTATGTCATTATTCTTTTCTTTTAAAAAAGTTGAAGTGCCCATTATTGTTCCTGTAGTACCCATAGAGGAAACGAAGTGCGTTATTTTGCCATCTGTATCTTTCCATATTTCAGGGCCAGTGGTTTTATAATGTGCTTTCCAGTTATTGGGGTTTCCGAATTGGTTCATCATAATGTAACTTTCGTTTGCAACTTTACTTTCTGCATAATCGCGAGCACCTTCTATACCGACTTCCTTAGACGTTAACGTGACCTTTGCACCATAGGCGCGCATCGTTTGCACGCGTTCTACAGTGGCATTTTCAGGCATCACTAGTTCAATATCTAATCCGTATATACCAGCTATCATTGCCAAAGCAATGCCAGTGTTACCACTAGTGGCTTCAATAAGTTTATCGTTTGTGCTGAAATCTCCTCGTTCAATTCCAGTTTTGATCATATTATATGCTGCACGGTCTTTTACACTACCACCAGGGTTGTGTCCCTCCATTTTAAAATATAATGAAACATTAGGATTAGTATTAAGAACTCTTGATTTTACCAAAGGAGTATTGCCAATAAGGGAAAGAATAGAATTAGACATTGGGCAGCGTTTTAATTTTAATTTCAGGGGTATGAAAAACAGTTGAATTAGGAGGAACAGAGGCTGTAATCCAAGCATTTCCACCGATTACACTATTAGCTCCAATAATAGTATCACCTCCTAAAATTGTTGCATTTGCATAAATTGTAACGTTATTTTCTATTGTAGGGTGGCGTTTTGTTTTTTGAAGATTTTTAGCAACAAAAAGTCCGCCTAAAGTTACCCCTTGATATATTTTTACATCATTCTTTATGATAGCAGTTTCACCAATTACGACACCTGTACCGTGATCGATGTGAAATGATTTCCCAATTTTTGCTCCGGGATTAATATCTACTCCAGTTTGCCTATGAGCATATTCAGTCATTAATCTTGGTACAAGTGGAAAACCGAATTTGTAAAGTTCATGCGCTAAACGATATACAGAAATGGCATAAAAACCAGGATAAGCCATATATACTTCCTCAATAGATAATGAGGCTGGATCACAATTTACTGTTGCTTCAGCATCTAAGTTTAGGATTTCTAAAATTTGCGGTAGTTGTTCTACATAATTCTCCCATACTTTCTTGCAAGGCTTTTCACTCTGCCAGCAAGCCAAATCTACAAGCTCATCGAACTGTGTTTGAAGTTTACTTAAATTGTCTGCAACAGGAGTTTCTATATCGAAGAGGGTATAAAAAAGAAGGTCTGTAAAGTGTTCTACATTTCTTTTTAAACGAAATCTAAGGTTAGGCTGTTTTTTGTGTGCGTTTATTTTGTCGATTATTGATCGATGGTCCATGGTTCTACATTAGTTAGTCAAAATTAACCAAATAACTAAAAGTACTTCTCTTCTATTGGTTAACTTTAGCTTAAAATCACAAGAGCTAGGTCGTATGTTAGAAACGAATATTACAAAGAGCACCTTCCATTTTTTAAATTCACTTAAAAAAAACAATAATAGAGAGTGGTTTGCTGAGCATAAGACGGACTTTACTACAGCGTCTGAAAAGGTTAAAAGTTTTTTTAATCATGTACTTGAAACCCTGAAGTCTCATGATGAAATTGAACGTTTAAAAGTATTTAGAATTTATAGAGATGTACGTTTTTCTAAAAACAAAACTCCCTATAAAAGTAATTTTTCGGCTTCCTATGCTAGAGCCGGTAATCATCGTCGCGGTGGTTATTACGTACAAATAGAGCCAGGTAATAGCTTTATTGCAACAGGTTTTTGGAATCCAGAAAAAGATGATTTATTACGCATTCGAAAAGAATGGGAAATAGATACTACTGAATTGGTAACTATTATTGAAAATGATACTTTCAAAAAAGTATGGGGACAGTTAGAAGGCGAGGAGTTAAAAACAGCGCCAAAAGGTTTCGAAAAAGAAGACCCGAATATTAATTTCATTAGAAAAAAGCAATTTATTTTTATACGGAAATTTTCAGATAAAGAGGTTTTGGCGAATGATTTTATAACCCAAATAGATGAAAGTTTTAGATTAATAAAACCCTATCTTGATTTGATGAGTAGCATATTAACTACTAATTTGAATGGAGAATCGTTGTTAAACTAATTCAAGTTTATCAAAATATTGAATTTGATCTTGTAATCGTTTTATAACCATGTTCATCATTCGCTTATTTAAAGCTGAAGAATTTTGAATATAAAGCTCATATTCTTCAATGGTAAATTGACCCATTATCATTCCCTTTAAGGAATTACGGAATTTAATATCCTTTTGAATTGATTTCGTAATATAATCCATTCGTTTTTCTAGCTTTAGCTCATAAAACGTATTCTTCATTTTTTTGATGTAATTTTTAAATGAAGCTAATAATAAATCGTTCTGTAATTTTAAAATAGGGCGTAAGGTTTGGTTTTGGAAGCGTTCTTCTTCGGTCATATTCTGTACTATTTTGGCGGAAGAAATTAAAGGGCGTATCGATAGTAATTTCTGTGATCTATCCATCTTTTTATGATTTTATTTAAAGGTACATATTAGATGAAATCTATAGGTAAACCAGTTAATTAGTTCTTAACCTGTTATGAACATATATAGTTGAGACTAAAAAAAATGTTTATTGAAATTAAGAAAATAGTAATTCTGTCAGGTCCATTTTATTAAAATGTAATTAAACGATTATACAATTTATGGCATTGATAAATCGATATCTCTTCTATTCGAAAGTGCTATAGTTGCTAATATTCCGTCTAACTTTGTAGTATATATTTTCAAATATTTAAGCTATGAGATTTCATACTAGAAAATTAGTTAAGCCGGAAGATTTAAATTCAAATGGTACTTTATTTGGCGGCAGATTGCTAGCCTGGATAGATGAGGAAGCAGCCTTATATACGATTGTTCAATTAGAGAATGGAAAAATAGTTACCAAATACATGTCGGAAATAAACTTCATGAGTGCTGCCAAGCAAGGTGACGTTATTGAAATTGGAATTGAAGTTGTAAAGTTTGGTAAGACATCATTGACATTGAATTGTGAAGTACGTAATAAAATGAACCATGAAACGATTGTAACTGTTGACAATATCATTATGGTAAATTTAGGTGAGAATGGAAAACCTAAACCACACGGTAAAACGAAAATTGAATTTGTTAAGGATCGCTTAGCTGCTTTAGGAGAGTTAGATTAACTTTCTCCTAATTTCTTTGCTACTGCCTGTACTTCATCTAAAACTCTTAATAAATTACCACCCCATAATTTGGTGATTTCTTCTTGTGTGTAACCACGTTCAACGAGTTCTAGGGTTACATTAAAGGTTTCAGACGCATCATTCCAACCATCAATTCCTCCACCGCCATCAAAATCTGAACTTATGCCTACATGGTCAATACCAATTAATTTGACCATGTAATCTATATGATCTACAAAATCGGAAACATTGACTTCTGCGGGTACATCGGTTTTATCTTTTACAAGTTCATTGCCAACCTTAAGTACTTTAGGGTAATTCTCCATAAAAGCTTCTTTCTGTTCGTCGTTAAGGCTAGAGAATTGTGAACGCTCATACCAATCAATGCCTAATGAGTCTGCTACTTGCTGATAAATTGATTTCATATATGCCGCTCTTGCATCATGTTTTTCAGTATTTAAATAGGAGCTAAAGGCAACTGTTTGAACAACACCGCCATTCTCTTTCATCATCATTAATTGTTCGTCATCAAGATTTCTACTATGGTTACATAATGCTCTAGCTGAAGAATGCGATGCAATAATTGGTGCTTTAGAAAGTGAAACCATTTGTTTCATCGCTTCTTTTGAAGGGTGCGAAACATCTATCATTATTCCTAGTATATTCATCTCATTTACAGCTTCTTTTCCTGGATTACTTAAACCATTATGTAGCCATTTGTCATCTGCTTCACCTGTGTTTGAATCGGAAAATTGACTATGGCCATTATGTGCTAACGAGATATACCGAGCACCCAAATCGAAGTATGTTTTAAACAAGCTCATATCTGTACCAATTGGGTATGCATTTTCAACTCCTATCATTGCCACTTTCTTACCAGAGGCTATAATATTCTTCACATCGGATGAAGTTAATGCGAGTTCTATTTGATCTGGCGCAATTTCTTCACAAAGTCTGTGTATAGCTTCAAATTTCTGTATGGCATTTTCCTTTGCTTTGGCATAACCAACCTCTGTGAGTGTATCTTGACCAGTATAAACAATTAGCCAAGAAACGTCTAAGCCACCTTCTTTCATTTTCGGTAAGTTGACCTGAGTTTCTAGGTTTTGAGTGTAATTTACACTATCTGTAAAGTTATTGATATTGATATCATTATGGGTGTCGATTGTAATGACATCTTCATGAATTCTTATAGCTTTTTCAAGCGTGGTTTCCGCCAATTTCTCTTTCTTTTCTGCGCAAGAGAAGGCCAATAAAAAACAAAATAAATAGAGAAACTGCTTCATAGGATAGTTTTAGACCTACAATTTAAGGGTATTCACAACAAATAACCAACCCTAGAAAACATTTTATTGTTGTCACGTGTTTAATGGCGCATTTTTAAATTCTATTAAAACAGACCAGACCAACAATTAAAGAATAGCATTTTATGTCAATTTCAAAAACTTCAGATTTACTTGATCAATTATCTCAGCTAGAGCGCTCTGTAAGCGAGTTCTCTTTTGAGGAATTAAGTGCTGATGAAGCAAAGGAGTTAAAGAATTCATTTAACACCTTTAAATTTAGTTTAGAAAGTCAAATATTTGCTCCAAACCAAAACAGTGATTCTATTAAAAAAGAGCCACTTATGGTTGTAGACCAACAAGAAGTATCTCAAAAAGAATTTATTACCCATGTAAGTCATGAAATTCGTACTCCTTTAAATAGTATTATTGGTTTTGCAAACCTTTTAAAGGAAGAGAAACTAACGACTAGTCAGCAGAAAAAAGTGGAGGCCATTCAATTTGCCTCCGATACATTATTAAAATTAATTAATGAGGTTTTAGACTATTCAAAAATTTCTTCTGGAAATACAAGCTTTGAATCTATAGATTTTAAACTGCATGGTTTACTTAATGATGTTATGTTCTTATGCGAGACATTGTTAGTTGATAGTCAAGTAGAACTTTTAATTGATATTGATAAGAGTGTGCCTAAAGTATTAAAGGGTGATCCATCAAAACTTACGCAAGTAATCTTAAACCTAGTTGGTAACTCTATCAAATTTGTAAATCAAGGGTATATAAAGTTGGGTGTTTTTGTTAAAGAAGTTAAAGAGAACGCTTATGTGCTTGAATTTTCTGTTTCTGATACAGGAATCGGTATTTCAAAAGAAAAGATTAATTCCATTTTCGAACGCTATTCGCAAGCTGATAATGATACATACCTTAAATATGGTGGTACCGGATTGGGCTTATCCATTACCAAAGAAATTATTGAAAAACAAAATGGTGAAATAGAAATTAACAGCGTTGTTGGTAAAGGAACTACAGTTTCTTTCACAATACCCTTTTCTAAAGGAGATGTAAACAAGCTATCTATTGAAAAAACAAAAAACTTCAATATTAAAGAAGCTAAAAAGTTATTAGAGGGTGCCGAAATAATGGTATTCGAAGATAATTTAATGAATCAACATTTAATATTAGAGCAGTTAACTAAATGGGGCTGTAATGTTCATACCAATGTAACCCTAGATAAAGGGTTGGCCATTTTAGCCACAAAAAAAGTGGACTTGATTCTTATGGATTTAAAGATGCCGAATTTAAACGGATTTGAAGTATCTAAAGCCATTAGGTTAAATGAGAATAAACTTATAAGCAATACACCAATTGTAGCATTTAGTGCTGATTTTACTGAACAAGATGGTAAGGATTGTGATTCGATTGGTATCAATGATTTTTTATTGAAACCATATACCTTAAATGACTTAATGTCAATTATTGTAAAAAACAAAAGAGAAAATAATCCAAACGAAGAGTTTGGACTAATACTTCATAAACAGATGATAGAACCTAAAGAAACTACCATTGTTGACCTAAATAGTCTTTTAAAAGATTGTTTTGGAGAACTAGAAATGCTAAATGAACTGATTAAACTTTTCAAGACTAATGTTCTTGAGTTTATAGGTAATGTCAGAATTCATTTAAAATCGAACAACCTTGAAGATATTGCTTTTTCTGCACATAAGCTTAAGGCTAGTTTTGCTATGCTTAAGGCTACAGGTATGCATAACTTAATTTTAGAATTAGAAGCTAATTGTAAAGCAAATAAGCCTGAGATGGTAAAAGATTTGTACGAATCATTTTTAAACGATTATCCGTTGTTAGAGAATAACTTGAATATCGATTTAGAAAGATTGAATAAAAAATAATATGGGTAAACGTGTACTATTAGCAGATGATGATCAACTTTTAGCTTCGTTGCTAAACTTCAGGTTAAAAAAGGGTGGTTATGATGTGCACCATTCATCGAACGGTAAAGAGGTTAAGGAATATTTAAAAACTGAAATGCCCGATATCATTGTAAGCGATATTATGATGCCTTATTTTTCGGGTATTGAGCTTATTGATTTCGTTAGAAATGAATTAAAATCAAATACACCAATTATAATTATATCATCTGCTGGTAATGAACAAAATGTGTTAAGCGCTTTTGAGCTTGGTGCAAATGATTTTATCACAAAACCTGTAAGTCCAACCGAATTGTTGGTTCGCGTAGCAAGAGAAATTAATAAAAAATAAAGAAAGAAATTTGTTCATTCCCCTAAGACAAATAAAAATATCCCTTATAACTGCCCCAGAATTCAATTTGGAATATCTCTGGTGGTTATCGCTATCATTTATAGTTTTGGCAGTAGTATATTTTATTGGCATTTTTTTTATCAGGAATCGAATAACCTCTACTACTGGTCGTACAAAAAATAAGAAAATAGAATTTTCGCCGATGATTAGTGAATTTCTATTTTATGAAGACTCTAATAGTAAAGAGGAGAAAATGAACTATTTGAACCTTAAAATTCAGATTAGGGAATTAATAAAGGAAAGCTTTGATAGAACCGTCTTGACAGAAGTACTGCTAGATTTAAGAAAAGATTTATCTGGTCAATCACAAACAGTACTTATTGACCTTTACAAAGACTTAGGCCTACATAATGATGCATTTGAAAAACTAGCGAGTAGAAGGTGGCAAATTATTTCAGGTGGAATTCTAGAATTAACCACAATGGAGGTTTTGGAATCATATAGTCTGATTATTAAATTCATCAATCACAGGCAAGGTACCGTACGTAAACAAGCAGAAATAGCAGTAGTAAACCTTAGGGAAGAAGGTATTGGTTATTTTCTTGATAATACAAAGTATAAAATTTCAGAATGGCAGCAATTAAAACTTCTAGACGTTCTTAGGCATAAGCCCAACTTTGAGCCTCCTTCATTTGGTTTGTGGTTAACGTCGACTAATAGTCATGTTGTACTTTTCTCTTTGAGACTAATAAAATATTACAAACAAAGTGATGCCGAACAATCAATTATTACACTACTAAAACATAAAAAGAGAGACATACAGGCAGAGGCAATAGATTGTATTAAGGAGTTCTATTTTGTAAGTGCTATACCAACTTTAAAAATGGTATATGGTAAGGCAAGCACAGACATAAAGATTGCAATTCTAGATGCTATAGGTGAAATAGGTTCTAAATCAGATGTAGAATTTTTAGAACGCCTAAAAAAGAAAGAAAGGAATTTCAATATTAAAAGTAAGGTATTGGGAACGTTGAATAAACTTGACCCAGAAAGTATCTTACCTACCAAGAATATATCTACTTCTGATTATTTCTTAAGTGAATCTGATAATAATGAGGATGTTAATGAAGTACATGAAAGTACAGATAATGAGATGGCTATTGAAACACCAGAAATCATTTCTAAAAATATAATTGAGATTGAAGAAGAATTGGTGGGTGATGAATTAAATGAACCAATAATTGAAGAACAGATAGTGAACCTTAACGCTGAGGAACATTTAGAACCAACTGAATTAGAATATAACGTAGTCGAAAGCAAGGTAGATTCTACTATTGATAAAGAGACTATACTAAATGAGCAAAACCCTAGTGCTGATTCAATTTCAGAAATTGATTTGAGCTTTTTGCCTAAAGTAGATAATGATGTAGTTGAGGAAGAAGAAACTATTAGCACTGATATTGAAACCGTTGTGGGGGAAGAAAAAGTGTTGACTTTTGACTTTTTACCCTTGATTATTTCTAACCCAAGCATTGAAGAAGTTATTACTAATGGTGAAGATATTGACTTCGTTCCTTTGTTTTCTTTAGACGAAAATTTAGATATTGAACATAATGCAATTGAAAATAAAACTGATTCTTTTCAAAAGAATGAAATTGAGGAAATAGATTGGTCAAATGTTTCAAACGATCAAACTAATCAAGATGCCGAAGTTGATAAAGAGCCATTAATATCATTTGATAATGATACAGTAACCTTCTCTGCCAATTTTATGGCGCAAGGTGAACTTGATACAATGGTATTGTTAGAGAACGTTGCAGAAATGGGTGATTGTAGAGAATTACCAATGCTTCAGGAATTATTAACTAAAAATACCTCTCCACTTATTTTAGATAGAACTAATGAATTAATTCAAAAGTTCTCATATCAATCACCTCGTCCTAATGAATTATTCTCATCAAATAATGATTTAGCGGATAGTGTTTTTACAGAAGTATATAACCATTCTGATAAGGAGACTAAACTAATGTTATTAAAAGAGATTAAAATAGTAGGTGATAAAAAAGAGATTAAACTATTAGAAACCATAATAAATACTGAATCAAAATCTTTGGCTAAAGCTGCTAAATCGGTATTAAAACATATTAACTCGAAGATAGCATTAACGAATGTTGAAAAACATAATACTGTTGAAAATTATAACCCGCTATTCGAAGTAGATTTTGAACTGTGCCTAAGTGAGGCTTCAAAAAGAATCATGAAATCGAACGAAAATGGTTCTACTTTATTTGATCAATTATGTTCCATGTCCAACACTTTATATAATAAGATAAATGGATAGTGAACTATTTAGCATAATACTAGAATACATCAATTTTGTATTCTTTCTGTTTACCATGATATTATTTGTCATGTTTTCTGCTATGGCATATTTTGCTACAAAAAACTCTATTCACTATAGAAATAAAAACAGTTTTACAGATATTACGAAAATCATGGCTTCGCCTTTGGCACCTACAATTACGATAATTGCACCTGCCTATAATGAAGGCCTTACCATTGTTGAAAACATTAGATCTTTATTGTCATTGCAGTATGTGAATTATGACGTTATGGTGGTAAATGATGGAAGTAAAGATGACACGTTGCAAAAATTAAAAGATGCCTATGACTTAGTCAAAGTTGAAACGGTTATGGATCCTGATTGGAAATCAAAACCTGTAAATGCTATTTATAAGTCTAAAAACATGGCATTCGCTAAATTGACGGTTGTCGATAAATTGAATGGAGGCAAATCGGATGCCTTAAATGCAGGTATCTCTTTGTCTACGAGCAAATATGTAGGATGTATAGATGTTGATTGTTTACTGCAACCAGACGCGTTATTACATGTAGTAAAATCATTCTTTCAAAGGTCTAAGAAACGTGTTATTGCCGTAGGGGGTGTAATACGAGTAGCTAATTCTTGTGTAATAGCGGGCGGACAGTTAGAAGAAATAAAATTGCCGACAAATTGGTTGGCTCGATTTCAATTATTAGAATATACCCGCTCTTTTATCTTAGGTAGAATGGCTTGGGGTAGAATAGATAGCTTATTAATTATTTCGGGCGCATTCGGGTTTTTCGAACGTGAGATAGCCCTAGCTGTTGGTGGGTATGATACTAAAACAGTAGGGGAGGATATGGAAATTATTTTTAAAATGCGTCGTTACATGCATGAACGAAAAGAACCATATACCATTGAATATATACCTGATCCTTTATGCTGGACGGAAGTTCCTGAAGACTTAAAAATTCTTGTAAACCAGAGAGATCGTTGGGCACGTGGTAATCTTGAGACTTTGTTTAAACATAAAGACATGCTGTTCAATTCAAAGTTCGGTAGGCTAGGCTTATTAAGTTATCCCTATTGGTTTTTCTATGAATGGCTTTCTCCGTTATTAGAGTTTTTTGGTTTTTTCACTGTTATATTATTTGCCTATCTGGGTATTCTTAATTGGGAGTTCTTTTTAATGATAACCCTATCGATATACCTATTTTCTATAATGATTTCATTTTATGCTATTCTATGGGATGTATACTCCTATAATCAATATAGGCGCACAAAAGATATTTTAATATTAATGGGACTTGCTTTGTTAGAGCCCTTCATATTTCACCCAATCGTTGTTTATGCAGCAGTAAGGGGTAATTATAAAAAATTATTTAATGTAAAATCTGGTTGGGGATCCCAAGTAAGAAAAGGTTTTGCTAAGGCAACTTAAATAGAAGAATGAATACGAGTACAATAGATAGATATACGTTAAAGCAATATACTAGGCTTATGATATCCTTTTTTGGGTGTTTGCTGGTATTGACGCTTTTTCAATATGGCGTTCTTTATTACAAAGGGGTGTTAGATAGTATATTTTCTATTAGCTTATTAAAGGCTATCGTTCATCATATCGGGTTCACAGCGATAACAGGAATTATTATGGTTTTTCCTTTCAATTTTTGGGAGAACTTAAGATCCAAATACGGATTTAATATTGTTTTTGTTTTACTAAGCTTCATATTGATTATTGAAGCTATGTTAACTGGGTATTATTGTACCACTTTAGTTCCGTTAGGTTCAGATTTATTAGGGTATAGTTATTCAGATATGAAAATAACAATAGCCAATTCTGGCGGATTAATGTTATCTGTTTACTTATTTATAGGTATTGTAATCTTAATAGGTCTTTTCTTAGGCTTATACAGGGTTACCTCTAAAGTCTATCACCGTATCAGTAGAATGTATCCTTTTACTATTATATTGTTCAGTTTGTTTGTCGCATCCTTATTTACAGATGGTAAACCAATAAATCAGAACAAAACACAATATTTGGTTGTTAACTTATATAATAGTAGTACTGAAGACAATTCATATACCTCTACAGAAGAATATCCATTGGTTAAAAAACCAAATATTGAAAATGTATTAGGAGAATATTTTACCTTAAATGAACAAAAACCTAATATCGTTTTTATAATGGTAGAAGGTCTTGGTAGAGATTTTGTAGGTGAAGGTGCAGAATATGGTGGCTTTACACCATATTTAGATTCTTTAACCACTAAGTCTTTGTATTGGGAGAATTTTTTAAGCAACACTGGTCGAACTTTTGGGGTATTGCCATCCTTATTGGGGTCACTGCCTTTTGGTAAAAGTGGATTTATGGAGTTAGAAGAATTTCCAAATAAACTCACCCTTTTTAGCGTATTAAAAAATAACGGTTATCACACATCATTTTATCAGGGTACAAATAGTTCTTTTGATAAGGTAGATAGGTTTCTCAATAGTGAGAGTGTTGATTTTGTACTAGATAAATCAGGATTCGGAGTTAATTATCAACAGCAAGCAGAAGACGCTGCCGGTTCATCTTGGGGTTATCCAGATAAAGAACTATTCAAAAAAAGTATTAGCCTACCACGAGAAGAAAATCAGCCTAGACTTGAAGTTTATATGACCATTAGTACGCATGAACCTTTTATTCCACCGAGTCAAGAATACTATGAGCGTGAGGTAAAGACGATTCTTTCAAAAGGTAATTTTGATTCAAGAGCCGAAAAAGTTATTGAGAAAAATGACAATGTATTTGCAACCTTATTATATACCGATGAGGCTATAAAGTGGTTTATGCAGGCTTATAAATCACAACCAAATTATGAGAATACTATATTTATTATTACTGGGGATCATAGACTTATACCAATACCGCAACGTAATAACATAAGTCGTTTTCATGTGCCTTTAATTATGTATAGCCCTATGTTAAAGGCTACTCGTAAAATGAGTTCGGTTTCTTCTCATTTCGACGTTACACCATCCATTTTAGCATTATTAGAAAATCAATATGAATTAAAAATGCCCAAAAAAGTAGCTTGGATGGGTGGTGCTTTAGATATGCAAACTGCTTTTAGGTCTACTAAGAATATTCCTTTAATGAGGAATAAGAATGAATTGAAGGAATATATAAGCAAAGAAAAACTCTATACGGATGGGGATATTATGGAGATAGATGAAAACATGGATTTAAGTTCTGCTTTTGGTGGTGGCTCGGTCGAAGCATCTCTTGAAAGATTCAAATCTGTAAACCATTACGTTACTACAGAGAACAAAATTATTCCAGATAGTCTTGCCATTTTCACCATTCAGAAAGAAAAATTCACTGATGCAGAAACAATATGGCTAAATAGTGTGTATGATGGTAAAGACTCTGATAAGGGATATTTTAAGGCAAGGGAATTAGCATGGAATAAAAAATGGGACAAAGCGTTATTACTATGTCGTTATAATTTATCTGAAGCCCCTAGTCATATTGACACTAAAATTTTAATGGGACGTGTGAATTCGTGGATAGGTAATCATGATAAAGCGATTGAAATTTTAAAAGAATGTATTAACATCAACCCCAATTATATTGATTCTTATGCTGCTTTGTTCGATGTTTATTTTTGGTCGGATAAATTCAGGGAAGGTTTAGAATTAACAATAGCGGTTGAAGAGAATAGTGCGAGTGCCAACGAAATTTCTGATAAAATTTCACGTGCCCGTAGTCAAGCCAGAAAAGCAAATATTAAAATTAATGAGGTTACGATTAGTAGTGCAAATAGTACTTCTGCAATCATAAAATAATGATAAAAAAACACCTCCATTTTGTGGTCATCATCCTACTTGCCTGTGTATACAGTGTAGAGGGTCAAGATGTATCTGTTATGGAAGATGATATGCCCAGCTTTGAAACAGCTTATAAATTGGCGTATGATGGTAATTACGCACAAGCAAATCGTATGCTTGGCGATTTTACAAAAGAGCGTCCAGATAATCAAGAGGCAAAATCTTTACTAGCAAGTACATATTCTTGGAAAGGCGATTATAATAAGGCCCGGTCAGATTTTAATGCAGTACTCTCCAAAGACAAAACAGATAAAGATGTCTGGATATCTGCTATTAAAAATGAGTTGTATGCTAAAAATTATGCCACTGCTTTAGGTTTATCTAATAAGGCATTAGTACATTTTCAAGATGATAAAGAACTATTGCGATTAAAATCATTAGCCTTTTCTGGGGTTAATGAACTAGCATTTGAGAAAGATGGTTGGTATAATGTAGAGAGTAAAGTAGAAACTAATTTTAATAAAAGCAAAAAAGGCAACAAGGGCAAGAATTCTTTAGTTGAAAAGGCCAAAACGGACAGTACACTGGTTTTACGAAAGACACCGGTAACTGAAGAAAAGTTGAAGAATAGAATAGCTGTCAATAGTTCTGTTACGGTTTTTGACCAACGTTTTGATCCAGTGGTTTCTTCGAGCATATCATACAAGCGCCAAACAAAATACGGTAGTATAATTCCGAGATTAAACAATAGTAATCGTTTAGGTCAAAACGGACTTCAATTTGATATAGATCTATATCCGAAAATCGCGAAAGGATTCTATGCTTATGTAAATTATGGCTATTCTAGTTCAGAGCTTTACCCTAACCATAAAGTTGGAGGAGATATTTACTATAACCATAAGAGTGGATTTGAATTTTCAGGTGGGGGACGATATATTAGTTTTGCTACAAGAGATGTGAAGTCCATAACTAACTCTGTAGGTTATTATAGAGGTAATTATTATTTCTCTTTGCGTTCATTTATAACACCAGGTGTTGATGATAAACTAACTAAAGCTTCTGGAAATATATTGATTAGAAAGTATTTGAAGGATGCTGAAAACTACGTGGGAGTTAATTTCGGGGTAGGATTTTCCCCAGAGTTAAGACAGTTTTCTTCGGGAGACCAAATTTTGGCAGAAACTTTACTTTACATTGAGTCGCAACGATTAAGCTGCGAATATCAATTTACAAGTAAAAACAACCTTAGCTCTTATCGAACGAATATTGGAGTTTTACGGCAAGAACAGTCCTTCGCTCCAGGTAGTTACTTTTATTCTATTTCTGCTGGACTGACATATCAGTTCAATTTTTAAACTTTGGAAACCCTTTTTTTACCTTAATTTTTATCTCTAAGGATAGTCTGTTACTTAGATTTGCTATTATAACTCATATCTGATATCCATTTATCAGCATACATGCCGTAAATAAGACCAAATTCGTTATCCAGAACATATTTCTCATCTTTGCCTGGGTCAAAATTTACGTTGTAGACATATACCTTAATTCCGGCTTCTTTTAATTGCAACATGAGTTTCTTTTGACTTGCAATAATTCTTCTTGATAATGCCACATATTTGACATTATTAACCTTTAAAAAGTTGGTTTTGTCATCCTGAATAGCCAATAATGGTTCTTGGGATATCATTGCATGTATACCATGCTGAGATGCTTTTTCAACGGCCATAACACTGAATAATTCCATAATTAGACGGTCTTTATCAATGAAAGCCTCGGCAAAGGCAATTGGGTCATTTACTTTATCTGTTACTAAAGTTGCATCTGGGTGTTGTTTAAACCAAGAATTTATACCTTCCATATCCATGGTTACGTAATCTCCATAAATTTTTTGCTTCATGAACTGTGTATGAGTGGGGGGTAAGGCTCCTGTAAAATCGGTAAACCGAGCCCACATATTCCAATCATGGGCTGCCACTAATTTTCCGTCAGAGGTTTCTATAATATCTAACTCAAAAATGCGGAATCCTTTTTTATAATTCTCATCTAATGCATTCTTAGAATTGGTAGATTTTATTCCGTTTACCTCACCGCCAGCGTGGGCAATGTATCTATTTATGTTTGGTGTATATTCATAGGTCTCTTTTGGAAAATAAACTATTTCATTTCCTGTTATAACTGGAACATCTAAGGTTTTGGTAATCGAATTATCATCAACTTGCTCATTAATAACACCATTAAAATTATACATAATGTATGCTTGCCTACCTTTTAGAGTACTTAATTTAATTAGTCCTAAGGTGAATAACTGCTTTTCAAACCCTACCAAACTAGCTGCCGCAGAATCATGCGCAAGTATGGCTATTTTAGCATTTGATTTTATCATTTTAGAAATCGTAGCTAAAAACTCTTTAACCTCTTCTTTACTTCCATAGGTGTCAAATGTTTTATACTCGATTTTTTTATCTTTTACAAAATGCAAAATGGTTAGCCCACGCTCTATAGCTTCCATTTGTGTTGAATAGGTGAATGAGCTTCGCTCGTGCGTGTTAAAACTATGACTGTTCAATACCAATACCTCTGATGCTATATTTTCAGTTATTGGGTATATGGGCTCAATCGCGCCACTTTTTGAAACACTTCCTATACATAGGAAGAAAAGTAGAAGTTTTAATATTTGGTTATTAGAGTTCATATATGAGAATACATTCATTTTTATTTCATCTTTAGTAAAACAAACATAGAGCACTTATAAAGGTCAACTATGATTGTAAAATGAAAACGAAATTTTACGGGTCATATTGTAGTGATTAGTATGATTATAAGGGCACATCGAAGTGTTTGTAAATTCCTTGAGGTAGGTCAATCAATACTTTTACAAATACATCGTTTTACCACTACTTTAAAACAAATGTGAAGATGAGATTTAACTAAGGTTTGGTCTTTTTTATAAGGGAAATCGATTAAACACTAAAAATATCCGTTGAAATGCACTCTTGAAAGCCTTTTAAATATAGTGGGTATACTAATTTTAGTTGCTAACATACTTTTTTATACGTTTTACAACAAAAATAAAAAGGTTCACCACATTTTATTGTCACACCTATATCTTCCGTATATATTTACTTCAAGATTAATTTACCCAAATCAATTTTAAATTTTAAACCTACATAAATGCTTTACGACACGTACGGAGAAGAATATTTAATTTTTCTTCAAGATTTAAACGAAATTTTAAGTATCAACGAATTAGCTGAGTTGGATTACATGTAAAAGGTAACCAAACCAAAAACCAAAAAATTAAAATCTCATGGCGCATCAAAATCAAGATTTTTCATCTTATCAAAATTTCATTCAGGATTTAAATTCAATCCTTGTAAATTTCAATATCAACAAATTGACCTATTCTTAATGTTAAACATTAAGAAAAAAGAAAGCGCCCGTATTAACGGGCGCTTTCTTTTTTTATAAAAGTATTTGATTTTATCCTAAATACGTTTTCAACAACTTACTTCTAGAGGCATGGCGTAGTTTACGTATTGCCTTTTCGCGTATTTGTCTTACTCGCTCTCTAGTTAAATCAAACGTTTGGCCAATTTCAGCCAATGTCATTGATTGTTGATCACCAATACCGTAGTATAACTTAACTACATCAGCTTCTCTAGGCGATAGGGTATCTAACGCTCTATTGATTTCTGTATTTAAAGATTGTTGCAATAATTGATTATCAGGCCTAGGTGATTCACCTGAACGTAATACATCATACAAGTTAGAATCTTCGCCTTCACGTAAGGGTGCATCCATAGATACGTGTCTACCTGAATTCTTAAGAGACTGCTTTACCTCAGAAACTGTCATTTCTAATTCTTTAGCAATTTCCTCTGGAGATGGCGGACGCTCATGCGCCTGCTCTAAATATGAAAATGTTTTTTTAATCTTATTGATTGAACCAATTTTGTTCAATGGCAAACGAACTACTCTTGACTGTTCTGCTAAAGCTTGCAGAATAGATTGTCTAATCCACCAAACGGCATAAGAGATAAACTTAAATCCTCTAGTTTCATCAAATCTTTTGGCTGCTTTAACTAAACCTAAATTTCCTTCGTTTATTAAATCGGGTAATTTAAGACCTTGATTTTGATATTGTTTTGCTACGGAGACAACAAATCTTAAATTTGCTGTAGTTAATTTTTCCAAAGCTGCTTGACTACCTTCCCTAATTTTCTGTGCTAACTCTACCTCTTCATTTGCAGTAATCAAATCAATCTTACTGATATCTTGCAAGTATTTATCGAGTGATTTTGATTCACGATTCGTTACCTGCTTAATTATCTTTAGTTGCCTCATATGTATGTATGGAATTTAGAAGTTCTACGAACTTACAGTATACCACTAATTATTGTCTTTACCAAAGAAACCTCACTATACTTCTACACTATTTATAAGGTTTAACAAAGTATTGTGTATTTAGGAGGTTAAATCAGTATAACTTATTTTTGAACTAACACAGACGTTTTATATGAGCAAAAGGGCCTTAAAAACTTATCTATCCAAACTACCAAAAAAAGCATTGGAAGAGCAGATAGTAGAGCTATATGAAAAATTTCCAACGGTAAAGACATATTATGATTTTGCTTTTAATCCGAAAGAAGATAAACTGGTGCAAGACGCGAAGGCAAAAATTTCTAACGAATACTTCCCTTTAAAAAGAAGACGGCCCAAAGCACGACGTTCGGTAGCGCAAAAATTCTTTAAACATTTTATAAAATTAGGAGTTGATCCACATTTAATTGCAGATGTTATGTGCTTTAATCTTGAAATTGCCCAGACCTTTTCAATGGAGAAAAACGTACCTGATTCTTTCTTTAGAAGCATGCTGAATTCATTCAATGAAGTAATACATTTTACTTCAGTTCATGGTGTACTACCTGAATTTAAAGAACGGATTTTAAAAATATATACCGAAACCCAAAAACAAAAATGGCTTTTTGAAGATGAATTTTCAAAAGCCTTAGATATTTTAGACTAGAACATGGCAATTGTAATAATTAGACAAGACCACAAAATTGAGCTTTGGAAAAAAGCATTATTAAAAGCGGACAGTTCTTTAGAAGTGTATAGTTTTTTAGAGGAGCATCCAAAAGATGAAATTACTATGGCTATCACTTGGAAACATCCTTCTGGATCACTTTCCAAGTATCCGAATTTAAAATGTATTGCATCGGCAGGCGCTGGCGTAGACTATTTATTTGAAGATGCAACTCGCCCTAAAAATATTCCTATTACTCGAATTGTTGATCCATTTTTAGCTAGTGACATGTCTGAACATGTTTTGGCAGTTATTTTGGCTCATCTTAAAAATTTAAATGCCTATAAAGCAAAACAAATAGCGAATGTTTGGGAGCCTATGGAGTATTTAAGGATAAAAGATGTAACCGTTGGTATTTTAGGTCTTGGTGAATTAGGCGCTCTTACCGGTACTGACCTTACTAGGTTTGGATTTAAGGTGCAAGGATGGAGCCGTAGTGCTAAAAATATCAAAAACGTCACCTCATTTTCAGGTCAAAATTCATTATCAGAATTTCTTGAATCTACCGATATATTGGTTTGTCTATTACCATTAACTCCCGCTACAGAAGGTATTCTGAATAAAAAACTACTGTCGCAGCTACCTAAAAACGCCTATGTTATTAATGTAGCAAGAGGCGGACATTTGGTAGACAACGATTTGTTAGAGTTGATAGATAACGGACATTTATCTGGGGCTTGTTTAGATGTATATCATACAGAACCACTACCAACCAAACACCCATTTTGGAATCATGGTAAAATACACATGACTCCCCATTATGCAAGCGTTTCAGATACCAATTCTGTAATTCCCCAATTAGTCGCGAATTATAAAAGGTTACAAACTGGTGAAGAACTTCAAAATAAGGTAGATATGAACAAGGGGTATTAATATTATTTATTTAAATATTTTTATTTCATAGACCGATAAAAATCCCATAATTTTATAAGGTTTTTGCATTATTAATATAATTAACGCCTACGCACCTTTTGAAGCTACAAAAAGATATAACTGAAAAGACCTTATACGATTATCAAGAGGAAGATCTAAATACGATTTTTAATTATTTAGAGGATAATGGCGATAATTCGAACTTACTATACCAACTACCTACGGGTGGCGGTAAAACCGTAGTGTTTTCTGAAATTGCAAAGCGTTACATAGAACGCACCAAGAAAAAAGTAGTGGTACTTACTCATCGTATAGAATTGAGTCAGCAGACTTCTAAAATGCTAAAAGGGTTTGGGGTAAAGAATAAAATTATTAATAGTGAGGTTAAGGAGTGGCAAGACCAAGACGAGTATATGTGTTTTGTTGCCATGGTAGAAACACTGAATAACAGACTGCAAGAAGAAAAAATAGAAATTAATAATATAGGTCTTGTTATTATTGATGAGGCACATTATAACTCTTTCCGTAAGTTATTTAAGTTTTTTGAGAACTCTGTAATTCTTGGAGTTACGGCAACTCCGCTTAGTTCAAACATTAAGCTACCCATGAAAGACAACTATAAAAAGTTGATTGTGGGTGAATCTATCGAATCGTTGATTCAGAAAAAATTCTTAGCCAAGGCGAACATGTATAACTATGATGTTAGCCTTCAAACTTTAAAATTAGGTATTAGTGGTGATTATACCGTAAAATCATCTGATGAGCTTTATGGTAATCATAGTATGCTTAATAAGCTAGTAGCGGCTTATAATGAAATTGCAAAAGGGACTAAGACGCTGATTTTTAACAACGGAATAAACACGTCTAGATACGTTTGTGAAACGTTTAAAAAGGCAGGGTATAATATTCGCCATCTTGATAATAAGAATAACGCATCTGAACGTAAAGAGATTCTAAAATGGTTTAAAGAAACACCTGATGCCATTCTTACATCGGTAAGTATTTTAACAACAGGTTTTGATGAGCCCAGTGTTGAAACCATAATTCTAAACCGTGCTACACGTTCACTTACACTCTATTTTCAAATGATTGGTCGTGGGTCTAGGTACTTGTCTCATAAAGAAAATTTCAATGTAATTGATATGGGTAACAATGTTGCTCGTTTCGGTATGTGGAATGCTGGTATTGATTGGCAAGAAATATTTCATTTTCCAGATTTTTACTTAGAGAATATTAAAAACGATGAAGAAATTGAACGTGAATTCGTATACGAAATGCCCGCTGATTTAAGGTCGGAGTTTGCAAAGTCTACCGAAATCGATTTTGATATTAAAGCTGAATACAAGAAGAGTTTCGCCAATGGCGAAAAATCTAAGCTAGTATTAGAAAAAAGTATTGAGCAACACGCTAAAATTTGTGTTGAGAATTCTGAAGATGTTTTTGATGCGCGTATTCTAGCCAAAAAGCTAAAAGAAGAAATTAAATACCGAGTTCGTCAATACTCGTATTGTATTATGAATAATACTAAGAATTACAAGGAGTGGTTAGAGGAAGATTATGAGCGTAAATTACGGTCTAAAATTTCAAAGAAGTTCGCCGCGAAGATGTAGGATTTAGGATTTAGAAATATGATTAACCTTAACTTTTACTATCATAATTAAAGTAATCTTGAATTTCATAGACTACCAAGATTAGTGCATAATCTCAGCTATCTACTATTACTGTATTTTCAAAAATCTAATGACGGCCATCAATATTCAATTAAGATGGTTAAATTCATGTGCTTAAACCACAAGAATAACCAACCAAATGAAAAACCGCCTTCTCTCATTCATTATTTTAGTTTCTCTTATTTTTTATGGTATTGTAGGATATCATTTTCTAACTGGGTGGCATCCTATTGTTATGATGTTCATTGGTATTATTTTAGGTTTATTAATTAACCTGGCCGTTTACGGTCTTTTAAACCTGCTTGTAAAAAGTTCTCATAAAATTCCAGTGAAATTTATAACTGCCATTTGTAGTGGCATTATAGGTTTTATCGTTTTAAAATTATTTGGATTTGGTTGGCCAACGCTGTTTTTTAGTGCTGTTGCAGCGCTGGGTATTTTATTTTGCATCTCACTGTATTTGTTTCTACGGAAGAAAACATTTTTATCGAGTCTGTTTTTTGGGTTAATGCTAATTGGTGTCGGATATATACTATTTGTGCTGGCAACACCAGGTGCTGACCCTTATGATAAGGAAGTTCCTTTGGCTTTTTCTGAAGCCGATAATTTTTCAATAGCTGAAGTCGTATTAGATAATCCTGCCGCCATTGGTTCGTATAAGGTGAAAACATTCACCTATGGTAGCGGTACCGATGAACAACGCGAAGAATTTGCAAGTGGAGTTACTTATAAAACGAATTCGGTAAACGGTAAATGGCTAATCCCAGATTGGAAGCGTAAGAAGAGAAAATGGCGTGAACGTTATTGGGGATTCGGTGCTGAAAATTTCCCATTAAATGGTCGAGTTTATATGCCAGAAGGCGAAGGTCCTTTTCCGCTAACACTTATCGTACACGGTAATCACAGCATGATTGATTATTCTGATGATGGGTATGGCTATTTGGGTAATCTTTTGGCCAGTAGAGGAATAATTGGGGTATCGGTCGATGAAAATTTCTTAAACGCGCATTGGTCTGGTGATTTTATGGGTAAAGAAATGCCTGCTAGAGCTTGGTTGCTTTTAAAACACCTTGAACAGTGGAATAATTGGAATTCAGAAACAGGTCATGAATTGACTGGTAAAATTGATATGGATAATATCATGTTAGTGGGTCATTCTAGAGGTGGAGAGGCCGTTTCTATTGCTGCAGCCTATAATAAGCTACCCTATTTTCCAGATGAGGCAAAAGAGAAATTCAATTTTAATTATAACATTAAAGGTGTGGTTGCCCTTGCACCAACTGACTATCGGTATAATCGCCAAATCATATTAAAGGATATCAATTATTTAAGCATACAAGGCTCGTATGATGCCGATGAAGTTAGCTTTTGGGGTATGCGACCGTATCGCAGGTTGCAGTATACAGATTCTATTTCTAGGTTTAAATCGGGCGTGTATATTCATCATGCTAATCATGGGCAGTTTAACACTACTTGGGGTAATTCAGATTTCGGCGCTCCAACTAAATGGTTATTGAATTTGGCCCCCTTACTTAAAGAAGAGGAGCAGCAAGAAACCGCCAAAGTCTTTGTTAGTGCGTTTGCAGAAGCTACGCTAAAAAATAAGCAGGGGTATAGGGCTATTTTTAAAAATGTGGCTGTTGCTAAACAGTGGTTGCCTGTAGAGCATTATTTAACACATTACGAGTCTTCTAACTTAAAAAGTATTGCTGATTTTGAAGAAGATTTAGATATTACCACGGCTAAGGATAGTACAAGAATACAAGCAATGGATGTAGCATTATGGAAAGAACAGATTTTAACTACTCGTGACAAGAATAGTCAAGAAAATAGTGGAGTTATTTTAGGTTGGGATTATGAAGATTCTAAAAGCTCAGCTAAGAAAGGTGTATATGAGGTTAGTTTGTCTAACGCTGCCACATCGCTATTTTCATTAGAATCAAGCTTGCAAATTACTTTGGGCGCAGGAAATCATGAGTGGTTAGACGTAAATTTGACGGAGGAAGAAAAAGAAAAGAAAAAGGATGATGAAAAACGGAAAGTTCCGCAGTTAGATTTTACCATTCAATTGACCGATATACTTGACCAAACAGTAGCCATAAAAGTGAGTGAGGTAAAGGGAATTCCTAAGCCATTGAAATCACGCTTCACAAAGTTTAAGTTTTTAGACAAAGAAATGATTGGCGACGATTGGGAAATTCAACTTCAGACCTACCATTTTCCCTTACCAATTTTTACTTCAAAAAATGCAGATTTTAATATAGAACAGATTAAAAGTCTAAAATTCATATTTGACCAAACAGCGTACGGGGTAGTGGTGGTTGATGAGATTGGGGTTAGTGGTTTTTAGTTGATGGTTGATGGAAAATTACTCTAATGTCTTCCTGAGCGCAGTCGAAGGGATTGGAGCACGTTATTTTCTACGACTACGCTCAGATTGACATAAGTACTGCGAACTGATACTGGAAACTGATACTGTGAACTGATATTGATACTGAGAACTGAACACTGAGAACTGAAAACTAAAAATAGTTTCCCGTACTTTGTACTAAACACAAACAACCATCTCATTGACTGACAACAAAACGCTCCTCGTAATTGCCCTTGTATGGCCAGAGCCTGCTTCAACAGCGGCTGGTGTGCGTATGATGCAATTATTAGAGGTATTTCAAAAGCAAGGCTATGCAATCACCATAGCTTCTGCAGCGTCGAAATCAGAGTTTTCTTATGATTTTCATTCTCTAGGATACACGAAGGAGGATATTAAAATGAACGATAGTTCTTTTAATGTTTTTGTAAAAGTATTAAACCCTGGTATAGTAATATTCGATAGATTTTTGGCCGAAGAACAATTCGGATGGCGTGTTGCAGAACACTGCCCTAATGCTTTACGAATATTAGATACTGAAGATTTACATTCGCTACGTCATGTACGTGAGCAATGTATTAAAAAAGATATAGAATTCACATCAGATACATGGATACAAGATGATAAAACCAAGCGCGAAATTGCAAGCATCTATAGATGCGATCTGTCTTTAATTATCTCCAGTTTTGAATTTGAATTATTGACTGAAATCATTAAAATAGATGAAAGTCTACTTTTGTTACTTCCTTTTATGGTAAATGAAATTACCCAAGAAACGAAATGGAAGACTTTTGAAGACCGTAATGATTTTATGTTTATCGGCGGCGGAAAACATGCCCCTAATATAGATGCCATAAAGGTGTTGAAAACAACCCTTTGGCCTTTAATTCATGCGCAATTACCAGAAGCCAAATTAAATATTTATGGAGCGTATTTACCTCAGCAGGTAGTAGAAATGCACAACCCAAAAGAGGGATTCTTGGTAAAGGGCAGAGCAAAAGATGTTGACGAGGTAATGAAGGTAGCGAAAGTGTGTTTAGCGCCTTTACGTTTTGGTGCTGGTATTAAAGGTAAATTGTTATGTGCTATGCAAAACGGAACACCCAGTGTTACTACAACTATTGGTGCAGAAGGTATGCACGGTATTCTAGATTGGAACGGTACTATTGAAAATGACCATACTGCATTTGTTAAAGCGGCAGTTACCTTATATACTGAACCAAAGACATGGAAAATAGCTCAAGAACAAGGAAAAACCCTAATTAGTACTTTGTACTCAAAAACCAGTTTAGCAGCTATTTTAGAGCAAAAAGTAAAACACCTTCAAAAGGAGTTACCGAAGCACCGCGCACAAAATTTCGTTGGGGGCCTATTACGGCATCAAACCATGATTTCTACAAAGTATATGAGTAAATGGATTGAAGAGAAGAATAGGGGGTAGTTGGGGTTTCGTTATCGGATTTGTGTATAAAACGTATCGTAATAATAAATGCTAACTTTTTGGATTTATCTCGAGCCGAATTTTTAATTTTTTGTTTTGTTTATTTTCTTTTCATTTCGAATTGAGCGTGGGTAAGACATACTCTTTTGTGATTTTTTGGCGAAGCTTGGGCTGGTGCGAACTACGAAGTAATCACGAACTCTATAATTTAATTTTTAGCGGTGAGTAATTGCAAATGTGTATGGCTTTTAACATTGGCTTATTTTAATATAGTTATTATTTGAACAGCTATTTTCGACTAATTCAAGCATATACCAAAAAATGACAATTCGAAAAAAAAATGACTATGTAAATTAAACACAGCCATTTCTAAAATAAATACAGTGTTCTAAAAGTTATTGTCTTTTACGAATTACTATTTGATACACACAAGGAATTACTACCAAATTCAATATCGTTGCAGATAATAAACCTCCTAAAATAACTACAGCCATTGGACTTTGTATTTCACTTCCCGGTTCGCCACCTTTTAAGGCTAATGGAATTAACGCCAAACCTGTTGTAAAAGCTGTCATTAAAATTGGATTTAAACGGTCTAAAGCTCCTGTTTTTATCAACTGAAACCCTTGCATTCCTTCTTTTCTTAAATCTTCATAACGTGATACTAATAAAATACCGTTACGAGTAGCAATACCAAAGAGACTTATAAATCCTATGGTTGCTGCAATACTGATGATACCTGATGTGAAATAGACAATTAAGATACCACCTATTAATGCTAAAGGCAGATTGATTAATACAACAAAAGCCAATTTTACATCTTTAAATTCATAATACAGTAACAGAAAAATGATAGCTATTGCGATGATTGCAGTCACCAAAAGTAATTGTGATGCTTTGGATTCGCTTTCAAACTGTCCGCCATATTGTACACGATAGCCTTCAGGCATATTAACATTGTTTGCAACCACTTCCTTGATTTCGTTTACTGCACCACGTAAATCACGACCTTGAACATTGGCAGCAACTACAATTTTACGTTGCACATCTTCACGATTAATGGTGTTAGGACTACTTACAGATTGAATGGTTGCCAATTCGCCTAATATGGTTTGACCACCATTTGGCAAACTGATTAAGGTATTGTTGATGTTTTCAATATCATCTCTAAATGGTTTTTCGTAGCGTACTACCAAATCAAAATATTGTTGACCTTCATAAATCTCGCCTGCTTCTTCTCCTGCAAAAGCAATATCTACTTGCTCCATTAAATTACCAACAGTCATTCCATAAGCGGATAGAATTTGGCGTTTTGGTTTGATACGTATTTGTGGTACTTCAATTTGTTGATCTACAGCAACATCTGCCAATCCATCAATATCTTTAATGTTTTGCTCTACGCTTTTACCAACTTCAAACAAGCGTTGTAAATCTGAACCAAAAATTTTAATAGCAATATTGGCACGTGTACCAGAAAGCATATGGTCAATTCGGTGTGCGATTGGTTGACCCAAAGTAATATTTACGCCTGGTGCAATGCTTAATTTATTGCGGACTTCTTCAAAAAATTCTTCTTTAGTTTTGTCCTTCAAAATAAAAGGCACATCTATTTCTGATGCATTAACACCTTGAGCGTGTTCATCTAATTCAGCCCTTCCTTGTCTTCGGGTAACAACTTCTACTTCTGGTAAATCCAATAAAATAGTTTCTATCAATTTTCCCGTTTTGTTGCTCTCTTCCAAAGACATTCCTGGTGGGCCAACGACACTAATTACCAGAGAACCTTCATTAAATTCAGGTAAAAAACTTCGTCCCAATTGCGTTAATACCAAAAGGCTTATGATAAAGGCAATTACTGTAGTTCCGATAATGGTATTCGGAATATTTGTGGCACGTTCCAAGAGATTACCATAATGTTTCTGTAACCAACGTTCAACACGTGTACCTTCTGCTTGCTTGTTTAAAAGCTTTTCATTATCCAATAAATAAGAACATAAAATTGGTGTTACAGTTACAGCGACAATTAATGAGGTTAAAACAGAGGTTACAAAAGCAATTCCCAGGGGTTGTAACAATCTACCTTCCATTCCGCTTAAAAAGAAGAGTGGAATAAATGAAATGATAATAATTAGGGTTGCGATAATAATGGAACTTCGTATTTCAACTGAAGCATCACGAACAACCGTAATTGTGGATTGTCGTTCTGCTTTTGGTTTTTTGATATTCTCTCTTAATCGTTTATACACATTCTCCACATCAATAATGGCATCGTCAACCAATGCGCCAATAGCAATTGCCATACCACCTAAACTCATTGTATTTATCGTATAACCCAACCATTTTAAGATGATAATGGACACTAACAATGAAATAGGTATTGCCAATAAAGATATTAGGGTTGTTCTCCAATTCATCAAAAAGATGAACAGGATAATCATTACAAAAAACGCACCTTCCAATAGGGTTGCATTTAAATTACTAATGGAAGCATCAATAAAATCGGACTGTCTAAAAATGTGACTTTTAATGTTGACACCTTTTGGTAAGGTTGTTTGTAAATCGGCAATCGCTTCATCCAAACGGTCTGTCAGTTCCAAGGTGTTTACATCTGGTTGTTTAGAGATGGTCAAAATCACCGCAGGATTTGCGTTTAAAGAACCATCACCAATTTTATCAGCAGCTCCAATTTTAACCGTAGCTACATCCTTAATTTTTATGGTTTGTCCATTAACTTGTTTTAAAACTGCTTCCTGTAAATCTTCTATTGCATACGCTCTTCCACTTCCCTTTATGATATATTGATTACCATATTGATTGATAACGCCTCCTGGTGCGTTTTTGTTAGCCTCCTTAACGTGTTCTACTAAATCGGAAAGACTTACATCGTAATGCTTCATCTTTTCAGGATTGGCAAATACTTGATATTGCTTATAATCGCCACCAATAACCACCACATTTGCAATACCACCAATCGCTTTTATGCGAGGTCTGATTGTCCAATCTGATAAGGTTCGTAATTCCATTGCGGACAGACTATCGGACGTTACACCCAAGAGCATTATTTCTCCCATAATTGATGAAATAGGTGCCATTGTTGGTGCTCCAATACCTTCGGGCAAATTTTCTCTCACCATCGGAATACGTTCACTCACAATTTGACGTGCTCGATAAATATCGGTTCCCCATTCAAATTCTACCCAAACAATGGAA
>TARA_R110002074_G_scaffold139820_4_pt1 | contig 37270 bp, 32 predicted proteins | sample TARA_R110002074 | Tara Oceans TARA_R110002074 (sample SAMEA4397215) | marine metagenome | biome: Polar Biome; feature: [MIX] marine epipelagic wind mixed layer (ENVO:01000061); material: water (ENVO:00002006), including particulate matter (ENVO:01000060) such as... | depth 10-100 m | reverse complement strand
TCAACAAATATAACCGGCTTGTCATCAAATTTGGGAACCAGTGCCTTCAATTCGAGCAAAGCCCCTGCTTGGAATATTAGTGTTTTGGACGGATATATTGAAGAGTCCTTTCACTTCTTTACTGGATCGACAAAGGTTGAAAGAATCCCGCAGCTTGATATTATTTCAACAACGAAGATATCTACCATATCGGAAATGGAATCTGCTGATGAGGAAACACTTCAGTTGCAAGAGGCCTTTAGTGATGGTAGTTCGTTTCAGGTTTTGAGCGATTCGATTATTTTAGACATAGGGGAACTCAATTCGATAAACAGACAATTCAATTTTGATGTTGAGGTGTTTGAAGTAGAAACGGATGAAAACGGAAATGAAGAGTTAAGACAATTAAAATTCCCCGCATCTGCGAAGACTCTCCGCCCAGGCCTTTCATATGCAATTGGCGGTGAAATTGTTTCAAATACAATTGGATCCAACGCAGAAAATCAAGAATACGCACACTACTATATGGATGTCAGCGTCGATGGCGAGGTTCAAATTGATGTAAGTCCGTCATCAACGCCGCAATCGACTGATCTAGATCCGGCCGCCGGCTTCATACCCACGAATGATTTCGATTGTCCAGATGATGAGGAGGAAGCTTAGAATATGGTTTTTCAATACGGAGGCGGCGGATCCAACATCATTGGTACCCAAGAGGATCAATTCACTACGACCACAGAGATCACAGAGTCAGAGGTAACTGTAACCGCTGAAGATATTCTGACCCAAACCTCTGATACAACCAACGTTTTTCAAATGGCTTACGAGCCAGATGGTGATAGTATCTTTGGCGCCCTTTTACCCAACGTGTATATCTCTCATATCACTTTAGATGCCAAGGATGCTTCCGGATCAGAACTGGACGTCAATGTAGATTTTGTTTTTAAAGAAAAAATCGAACCCGACGACGACAGCCTCTTTACAATTGACCAGCTTGTGTCGGCGTTGAAACTGCGAATCGTAATGTCGACAAGCCAAGACACAACACAGTTCATCACGAACGGGGGCATACCTGTCAAAAATAATCTAAATGTTATTTATAATCAAAAGAAGTTGGCAAAATATCTCGCATCAAGTGATATTGTAAAGTTTTCTCAAGACAACAATAATATACAGATTAAAACAATCGGACTAAAAGAAATTACGCAGGCCAACGGGATGAACGCACTCCCGGACAATGATACGGCAAATGCGTTCCAAGCTGCTCTAGAAAAAGAAGTCTTATCAGACGGAACAACAGTTTATAATACACCGTACTGTGCCCCCCACTTTACAGTAGGGAAGGCCTCTGGCGGCGCCAACCCTAGCGATTTGGCAATTTTTGCTGTGACATATGTTGATTTTGATGAGGTTTTGGAGAAAGCCGGGGTTAACTCTGCGGCTCAATTCGTCAATAACCAAAAGGAACAATTTCAAGCCTTGGGGTTTGGATCGGACACTGCTTCGCAACAGACCGCCGCAATTCAGTTAGAGACATTGTTTGAAGATTATGGTTTGGGTATTCCCATGAAAAACCAAGTCATTCACCACAAAAAGGTCCAAAATTCGAATAAAGAATTTGTTTATGCAGATGGTCCAAAAAAGGGCAAAGTTTGGGGAGGCTTGGTACATTATCACGGACAGTCCAATCCGTCTCCTGACGGATGGGTCGGATGGATGGGTGGAACCGCAGAACACATGTCCAATCCATCGATACCAAATCCAAAATTACAACAAGTTAATGTTGATATGACTGGACAAATAACAGATCTTCGCCCGCTGTCAATCGTCAACCCCTTCGTCGAACCTTCCCAGCAAGAGAACCCCAATCCGTCTCCACTGTTTTCTCATCCGCATTATTCAATTCACGGAAATGGACAGAGCAGCTTTATATTTTCTTTTGATTCAGATCAGGCATTGAGGGATAATACTTCACATCCCGAACTCCTCTCTTCTTTGAAGAGTTCGAACCCTGGAAAATATAACAATCTTCTTCAGCAGGCCAATATAACGAATTTCGTCGTCTCTAGACAGCAAGTTACAGTTATCGAGGACGAGGGCGGCCTGCCATTCGATATAACAAACATAGTAATGAGTTCAGATAACGGAGCGACCCTAAAGACAAGTTCTGATTCGATTGTTAAAGGAAGCGGCTTTTTGGGCGAGGGCTTAAATTCTTCGGATTCTTCCAACGGGAGTATAAAAGAAATAAAGCTTCTATCAAGTAACACCGGGCTAAGACACTTTGGTGTGACAGACGCATCAATAGGAAACATCGATGAGGGGGTATTTCAATATTCTGTGGAAATTGAAATGAAGGATCCCGTTGCTGACCACATCAGTCAGGCCTATAACATAATCAGTGTTGCCAAACAAGAACTACAAAAATACGAATATATTATTGAGAGCAATAAGAAATATTATAATTCACAAACGGGAATGTTCAATACTCTTTTTGCTGAAAAGTATGTTGGTGTAACCCACCCGAAGGACGTGAATAAGGCTTTCTTCTCTACAAACCTGTACAAATCTGTTAAAAGCTTTTTTGATAATGTAGTAAATGATTTCCCCGTCCTCCAAGGCAATACAAAAGAACAAAAGATGCAATTGCAGAACATTGTTTTGCAACAGATCAATCCTTTAACCGGGAATAAAAATGGTGTTTTAACAGCGGCAAAAATGATTAACAACGTTGAATCCGAGCTTGTTAACATGTCCTCACACGAGCCAAGCTCAAAAGATTCAACAAGCACTTCGGATACATTAGACTCAGGATTGGCCAGTGGCCCGGGCAAGGAAAAGAATATTTTTAATCTGAGTCATGCGTTTGCATCTCTATTCGACAGCACAGATGACGCAACTCGCGGATATGAATACATATTTTCACCAGATTCAACATCTGGAAAACCTTCTTCGGACCCAGGCCTAGCAGTCATATCCTTGACAGATTTTGGGACAAGGATGGCCACCGAACATACTGCATATGCGATACCGGCATCCTTTGAAAGTTTTCCAGAATCCGATTCGAAAGTTTCTATGCCGTCATATATGTCACCAGTATCCGCTAAAATCTCAGGAAAGAGTGTAAACATTGGTTCAAATACAAATGAGGCCGAGTTGCAGGACGCCTTTGTCAACATTGTGACCTATAGCGTCGACCTTGGAAGCCTCAACATGCCAAATACGACTCCTCCCCAATCCGCGTTCTCCCCCTCAACCCCCATCTCGACTTCCCCATTTGGCCTTCTTGGTCTTGGTACATCGGTTGAGCCAAAGGGCTCGTCCCGCTCCAACGGTGGGGCAAACACTGACAATCCTCCGATCGATATCGAAAGTGCGTCAGAGACACAAGACTCATATAACACACCCCCAGATGATACAATCAACAACATCACCCCTCTTTTGATAAAGACACTTTTGATAGAGGCTTCTGGGTATTTTACAGATATTAGTTTCGAAGACCACGTGGTATTCAATCCAGATGGTACATTCAATAAGAGTAATGATGTTGGTTCATTTCTCGATAAGGCTCAATCCCTCCAGGGGGCCAACGGTGGTCCGCCCCTAGGGCACGTGCTAAACGCTTTTCCAAATCAGATTAAAAAACTTCTAAATGATATTGCAGAAGCTTATCCTAACATTACTGCCGGCATTTCCCCAATTGAAATGTCCCAGTCCATTGTTAATCAGCAGGCGACAAAAACAAACTTCGAGAAAAACTCAAACCTCATCAGTATGTTATTGAAACACAGAAACCTTGTAAGGGTCGAAGTCCTCTCGGGATATAGCACTACCAAGTCCGACGGCGCCCAAATGAAAGATGCTAAATTTGAAATATTGGATATGCCAAAATATAAAGAATTACTAGCCAACGCCGCCGCAAATACACATATTTTAGCTAGACTTAGACCATATGATGATTTTGGAATGTTTAAACAGCCAGAGTCAATGAGCTTGCCGATATTCAATGAATACTTTTTGTTCAACGTGGCCCAAACAAATACTGCCACCACCACCCCTGCTCCCGCCACGCCACGATAGATATTAAAAGATTTCTGTTTTATCAGCTAAAACTATTTATTCTTGATAGGACGCAAAAATGGCTAAATATTTAGATCAGACACTACCACAAACATTCAAAGATTCACCAAAGTCATCTCACTTCACACAAGATTACGTCATTGTGTGTGAGAAGGACCTACTTGTTTCTTCTTTGGGTTTGGATTATACTATATGGGGAACACCTGGTGGTGATGGGTTTAGCAACACGCATTCTCCTTGGTGGATCCAAGCATTCGACACCCACGGAGGAATTCCAACACTAGACCCCTTCCGAGCAAAGACACTCAGGTACTGGATTGCTACTCGCGCAGCCTCGCCCGGGAGCGACACAATTATCAAGCCTTCGAAAATTAACTCATCTAAGCCATATATCATGACCTCCACCACAGGCGGAGACTTTCTGAAAGGCGGAATTCCGGTCCAGCTACGTGTCGCCAATACATCCAACATAAATCAGGAAATAAAATGGGATGTCGTGCAAGGCACCTCATTCAATAACAATATGATATCACATATTAAAACAGATGTAACAAGTAACCCATATGGAGTCAGAATAATTGAAAATATTGATTTTACCGTCACCAGAGATGATAGTAAAGTCAGTTCGCTATATTCTGTACAGCAGCGCAATGGTATTATTTGTGCTGTTGCTGGAAGTTTTTTGGATCCAAGCTTGTCAATTGAAAACTACGATCCTGAGACTGGGGATAACGTTTTGCAAATACCTACTCAGGATTATACTACTTATCTTCACTTGTCCGCAGCCGGCATGCCCGCTTGGAACAATTCTGAAGGTGACCTGCTGGCTTTATCTGATATTACACTATCAAAAATATTCAACCCCTCTGCCTACAAGACAGCCGACCTCCCGCTTGGCATGGAATATGGGGGAAAGTTTTTCCACACTTCAGCCGGCGACATGGGCGATGCTTATGATACTCGTGGCGCCTATCGTGACGCAACCTTTGCTTTACCCACACTGGTATCATCCCAGGCTATTGAGGCAGTGGACGGATTGAGCGAGGACTTCGATATAAGCGGCCAAGGTGCATACTACGCAGATATCGACCCCGTTTACAACTATCTGTCTAGTAAATATGAGACTGATATTGTTGGAATACACCACACAAAGCTCCCAAACATCTATGATTACATGAAACAACTTGAATCGGCTGAGGCATTGGGAGAGGATACGGGAGCTACGGTGAGTTCGGGCCTCAAATCAATATATCTTTTTCAATCCAATAATGAAAACAAGCACTGGGCGAGCTACATCGATGGTATAGATAATCCTAGCGTGGTCAATCCCAAACAATATCATATCTTTGTTTCAAACCAAGGAAATTATGCCCCGTCAGTCATTGACGAGTATAAAGATAATTTCCCGATGTATAACGAAATCAGTTTCCGATCACACTCAGGAGATCAGGCCATTATGGGCGCCCTCAAGGGATCAGAGACATCCACTGATCTTTGGAAAAGTATTATCAAACATATGTTTCATAAACTTAATTTGAATACTTTGGGTGAGTATGAAATTAGAAAAAATGTTGGTGGTAAATTTTCTTACTCACCATATTCTGCAGATGGAAATGGTGGCGTGAAAGAATATATGTTCAAGGCCGGCGTGGAAGAGAATGTCATCATATCTCAAACAAAACAAAACGGACAAACTGGAATAAAATACAATTATGAATCTGATGGCCAATTTGGTGTTTTCAATTTTGACAAGTGGATCGAAAACCTCCAAGAGGGGGATGTCGATGAACTTATTGACGGCGGATTGGTCCAAGCACCAAATGATATTGAAGAAGTTCAGGATGTATTACAGGCCAAGGACGAAGAGTTCAACAATAAATCTTCAATGTTTATACCTCCGGAGAAACCCTATAAGAACCCCTTGCTCATCATATTTAAATCCATATTTAAAAAAGTCGACTTGTTGCCAGAGATTGCAAAAATTGTGCAGCAGAAAACAAGAACACATTCGCAATTGTTTGATGGAGAAAAGGCACACTCAGAAATACTTTATTACAGAATTCAAAAGATACTAAATGGAGATACCGTCCAAAACTTCTGGATTGAAAACACACCCGGAAACGATGTGCTCAAATATGTTGACACACAGATTAAATACGGTGATGAATTCGAATATCGTATCCATGCATATGCAGCAGTGATTGGTACCAAGTATCACTATACTTCGAACGCGGAGGTGCCCAAGTTCATTGACTACTTCACGCCCAGCCCCACAAGCAACCCCCTTGACTGGGATATGCCACATGCCTATGGGGACTCATACGAAAAGGCCATATCCGATTATAACATCAACAGGGCGCCCACGGGATTCAAGGATGGAGAAGACCTTAACCCAAATAAGATTATCTATCCATTTGATATGCAGGACCATAAGGAGAGAAGGTGGCAGGAATATGTTCAGAAATACCCTGCGTTTGCAGCGCTGAACGCTGAGTATATGATAGCCACTTCCTCTCCAATGATCACGGGGCAATCGTTTCTCCTTAATCAGTTGGCCCAGAAAAACACGGAATTAGAAGAAGTTTCTGCTGGACAGACTTTGTTTGCATTGGCAGCCAAACTGACAAATTATAAAGAAGATCTAGCAGCCCAGACTTCTGTTTCTTCTGGTGCCGGCATTGGTATCGGCGGACAAACCGATGCAGAAGAAGAAGAGTATACCGGCCCAAACCAACCCACGAACATACTTGGTGGTACTGGGGGCCTAGGCGACGATGATGACTCCAATATCTATAGCGCAGAAATGTTGAAGCAGTTCATCGCCGAAATTGAAGCTCAAATACAGGCAATGCAGGCCCTCTTCACCGAGATCAATGAGTTGGAAGCAGAACTGGAGGCCATGACCGCATTATCTGTTGGACAAGACACCCCACAAAAAACAAAGGAGAGTGTTGAATTGCTTAAAGGCATGGTGGGACTTGAGGCCGAAACAGATGTCTTATATGCATATGAAAGCAGTAATGAGGCCGAAGTAGTCCCGGGCACTGGTGGAGATAAGGTACCCAATCAGTTGTTGTCAAGAATTCAAACAGTCTCTGAACCCTATATTAAGATACTAGAAGTTCCAATGTTTTCTGAAACGGTTACAGTTGTTGACGATCCTCCGTTGGCTCCTCACGTCACATTCAATGGGTTTGTGGGGGTCAACAACAAGATCATGTTCTCTTTTGATAATTCTGTTGGGGAGGAATTGGCGGTCCCCGTTATGTTGGGTGGAGAAGACCCAAACACTCTTGATAAGATAAGAAGAAAACAAGATAGGGATTACACCTATAATGATACAGAATTCAAGCCTGAGAACAAGTCCGCTGCTTACGTAAAACAGAAGATCACATACCGTGCAGATGATTTTGCCTCTGAGTATCAAGTATTTCGCAAGTTTTCACAACCCACCTCCCCGAATGACTTCGATATGTCGGACATGATCGTGAGCCTAAATACTGAGAATGCAACGTCGTTCGTTGACAATATATCTCCGAACACTGAAATATACTACATGTTCAGGGCTGTTGATAAACACGGACACACATCCAACCCGACTGTTACATATAAAGTACAGATTGTCGATGACGACGGTGCAATATATGTGTTGGTCGAAGCGGTGGATTACGAAAGAGAGAGAGCCCAAGATAATAAAACAAAGCCCTTCAAGAAGTATTTGCAACTAGATCCAGCCTTCTTACAAAAGCTAATCAACGAAAATGAAACAGATTTTGGAAACAGCAATACTGCATCGGGCATAAAGCCTGTCATCGGAGTCTTGGCTGATTCAGTTTATGATAATAAGAAATTCAAGATTCGAGTTACCTCTAGAGGAACTGGGAAAAAAGTAGATATAAATCTTGAATTTAAAAAGGAAATGGACGAAAAGTCCTTACTCGAACAACCGGATATCTTTTAATAAGGTCCCGAATAATAAAAGCATACTATTTATAGTAAAATACTAGTTATTTAGCGAAAAGGAGTGATTTCATGGCATTTTTGGACAACAGCGGCGACATCATTTTGGATGCGGTGCTGACGGACACGGGCCGCTTTAGGCTCGCAAAGGGTGATGGGTCTTTCAAGATCGTCAAATACGCATTTGCAGACGACGAAATCGATTACAGCAAATACAACAAAAACCACGCCAGTGGTTCCGCATACTACGACTTGGACGTGTTGAAGACACCTGTCTTGGAGGCGTTTACAAATAACGGCTCAAGCATGAAACACAGACTATTGTCTCTCCCCAAGAACAATCTTCTCTACTTGCCAATTATTCTATTGAACGAATCACCGGGTAAGTCAGGCGGAATGGCCACAAACCAGACCGTCTCACAGGCGCGAGATATGTTTGTGGTGATGGTGGATGAGACAACAGAGGACAAGGTTATCGGCCTAGATCCCAATACTGCAGGGGTTATCAAAGGGTTCTCAAATCAGGGCAATCACAGTATTGCGGTTGATCAGGGGCTAAACACGACAGCGATCAGCTTTAAGTTCAATCTTGATCCCGATCTCACTGAAACACGATACATTGTTAACGTTGACAACCGACTCGGTTCAATCACGGATCACAATGGAAATGTACAAAAACCAAACTTCATTGACGACGATAACATTGCGAGCTACAGCTTTACGTTCGGAACACACCCGAACGTAACCAAGATTGGAACTTCTGAAAATGATTCAACAGTATCAGGGCCCAGAGGGACCCGCTTCTCGTTTTCTCTCGTTTCATCAATTGAGTTGAATTCAAGCACATACTTGTTTACAAAGCTTGGTTCTTCATCAAAAACATTCACTGTTGGTGGAACAACTTTGGGAACGGGCGGAAGCGGCACCCTCTACACAGTAGATTCACTCATTAAGATTACTGGAGCAACTACAGGCCGCTCCTTGGACGTACCGGTTCGCTTCATGAAGTGGAAGTCCTAAAAGGAAACCTAGGAGACAATAATGGCATCAACATTCAAGAACTTTCTCAATAATGATATTACATCCACAAGAACTCTTCTCCACGAGGCGATCCCGATTACCGGATCCATTGTCTCTGGAACGTACTTGGAAAACGCTGATGTTGAAACAAATATCAAGAACTATTCCCATGGACTTTTCCAGTCCGTTTACGACTACCCCCATCTGAGTTCATCTGCAAACCACATTTTTGACCTTACAGTCGGATACTCAAACAATTGTCCGATTTCTCACTCATCGGGTGTGCAGAATACTGAAAAGATTAACCTTTACAATCAGATGGCGCAAATGTTGGTTGGCCACGATATTAGTGGTAATGTGAGAGAGTTCGACCGTGATGGTGATTTCACTGTAAAAGACAGAAACACAAAGATGGATTCCTGTATCTTCATGAACTTTTCGCGCCTATTGGTAAAAGACGAGATCAAGAAGGGGTCTTTCAAGCTTGAATTGATGACTGGATCTGTTAAAGAAGGGGTCGTTTCGGCCAACAGCAACACCCAGAGAGATGCCACTCCTGCTGATAGTGCAAATGGCGCAATCCTAACACTCCAAGATCATGGTGGTACAACCAGCTACAAGGTCAATTCTCCCGCTGGTGAGTACGGAATTCTTTACTCTGCTTCCGCAGACACAAGCACTGGTACAACTCGTGGCCTAGGCCTCGTATTTTATCAGGCCGGTATTGCGGTTGTTACATCCTCCGTATACCGCGCCGCAGCCCTTTATGATGCCGGCTTCACAGAGTCGACTGTTTTTAACGGATCAACTGATGTTACAAATGCCGGTACATATAATGGTATGAGGCAGGGTGAGTTCGGAATGATCCCGAACAGTACATTGGATGCCCTGACCAGTTCTGTTGAAAAGATGTTTGCAAGCGCATCAATTTCCGCATCTTGCGGAGGCCTTCGCAATACCTTGTACAATGTCGAGTTCAACAACACAACAGAACTCAATTCCACAATTTACTTCTGTAGAGCGGGCCACAACGAGTATAACTATAGCTCAAACCCATCCTACATCGATGAAAATAGTCAGATCCGCGTCAAGAACACAACTCTTGATACACCGGTTTCCTACATTACCTCCATCGGCCTGTATTCTGCGGACAATGAGTTGCTGGCTGTCGCCAAACTTTCGGAGCCCGTCAAGAAGACACCCGAAAATGAATTGACTTTCCGCGTTAGATTGGATTACTAATCAAAACATTCTATCGCTAACTATTTAATTTAGCGAGGAAAGAGATGCCATACTACGAGTTCACCGACAATGATGTTATTTACAACGTCATTGAGACCAATCCTGAAGTAGAATTTTTCATTTACAACAATCAGGTTTACTATAACAACGAGCGAGAACAATACAACGCTTTCTCAGCCTCGGTAGAATTGCTGCACTCTGGGCGCCCAACCGGTCACATTAGTTTATATGAATTGAATGTTAGTCGTCCGACTGATCATTTGATTTACCCATATGTCATTAAAGATGGCACGATGACAGCTTTCAAAAATATTTCTGCTGAATCCTACAAGGCTGACTTTGATCATGGCGACACTTTGACCGGCAGTTATCCGATGACCGCCAGTATTATGAAAGATCGTTTTGGTGGAACTGGCGGATTGTCGACACCATCTGATCAAAGTGATTACAACGATGTGGAAAAAGGCAACAAGATCTTGGCCCTCAAGAACATCTTCAACTCTTATACTCACCTTAGTGACCAATATGCCTACTCTGCTTCCGTGGAAGATACAATTGACAACGGCGCCGTTAGTCCTGGAGGCTGGAGCAAAGGAACACAGGAAATTGGATTAGTCAGCATCCCGTCCATCTTCTATGGGTCTTCCATTGAAAAGGGGTCCGTCGAGTTGAAATTCTATCAGACTGGTACCCTGATCGGAACTTTGCGAGACGATGCAAAGAACGGTGAGTTGGTCCAAGTTGGTCCGACGGGCAGCAACGGGTCGGGCAGTATCGCCGGCGTCGTATTATATAATGAGGGTTTCTTGGCCCTGACTGGTAGTTGGGATATTGCCAATGGTGAGAACACCGATGCTTATATCGCCTCTGGCCAATCAAATCCCCCGCGCTGGATTGATTTTGCGGTTGGCGCAAATGACGGAACAGCACATGCAATATCAGCCTCCTCCTTCCAGATGAAGTTCCGGGGCACAAACAAGATCCCCACAATGACAATGTTCGCCCACGCTCCGAAGGGCGAGTTGAACCACTCAAACAACCCGACTTACATCGAAAATGGTCAAGCCTTGACGGCGCTAACTAGTTCAACGGGGTACCAAGAATCTCGCGAGATATCTATTAAAAACATTGTGAGCGGAAGTTTTAGCGACTCCACAGCCAGCTTCCAGAAGGAAACCTACATCTCCAAAATTGGTATTTACGATGAAAATAAGAACCTAGTCGCCGTCGCTAAATTAGCAACCCCTGTTAAAAAGACCGAAGAGCGAGATTATACCTTTAAAATGAAGTACGACTTCTAGTATACTAGGTGGATGAGTATACTCGGACTTGATGTATCAACAAGCATCCTCGGCTTGACAATCATTGAAAATGACAAAGTAATCTTCACGGACGCTTGGGATTTCCGCAACAAGCGATACTTCCCCGACATATACACCAAGGCTAGTTTTATTGCCAATGAATTGAATGATTTAAAGGCAAATTATCGCATCGAGGGGGTGTACATAGAGAAGAGCCTGCAAATGTTCCGCAGTGGCTTTTCATCGGCAAAAACCCTCTCAACTCTTTCATCCTTCAACGGCATAGTTTCTTACCTTTGTTATCGAGAATTGGGTATCAAGCCGGAATATGTCTCGGCGTCCTCTGCTCGCAAGGCATGCGGCATCAAGATTCCCAAAGGACAGAAGGCAAAAAAGGTTGTTTTGCAATATTTGCTTGACAACGAACCCCAATTTGAAGTAGAATATACAAGTGCTGGAAACCCAAAACCAAAATATTACGACATTGCAGACAGCATCGTGATAGCCAGAGCGGGACAGAAACTTGTCAGCGAGCGATAAACACAACATTCTTAGAAATATCCTTGGTCGTGGCTATCAAAGTGGCGACGAACATCTGTTCTATTGTCCGAAGTGTGATCACCACAAGGCCAAACTATCCGTAAACATTGACAAAAATGTATTCAAGTGCTGGATTTGTGACTATGTTGGCACCAGCATTTATCGTCTTGTAAGAAGGTATGGCACCCACACCCAGCGCAATCGATGGAAAGAACTGGATGGCACCGTTGAACTTGACAGGTTTGAGCAGTCTGTCCACGATCTGTTCGAGGAAAAGGGAAAGGAGCCAGAAGAGATTCTCTCTCTCCCTGAAGAGTTTGTGTCACTTACCAATAAGAAGACAACAAGGCCCGGACAAATTGCCAAGAATTACCTGTCCGCCCGCGGCCTAACACAGGAAGATATCACTTTCTGGAAGGTCGGCTATTGTGACGAGGGCGAATATGGCGGCCGAATCGTGGTTCCTTCGTTCAATCAGAAGGGCCGGGTCAACTATTTTGTTGCCAGAACATATTCGAATGACTGGCGCAAGTATATGAACCCGCAAGTGTCGAAGTCAAACATGGTATTTAATCATCTATATTTGGACTTTGACGAGGATCTTATTATCACCGAGGGTATTTTCGATGCGATGGTTGCTGGCAAAAATTCCGTTCCCATCCTTGGCTCAACCTTGAAAGATGGAAGTCTCCTTTTTGAGGAGATCGTAAAGAACGACACTCCAGTTTATATTGCCTTGGACCACGATGCCGAAAAAAAAGCATTAATGCTTATAAATAAACTACTTAAATATGGTATTGAAATACATAAAGTCGACATTTCGCCACACGCAGATGTCGCAGAAATGACAAGGGGCGAGTTCCTTGAGAGAAAAGAAAAGGCGACCCTCTTGACACAAGACAATTATTTGTTGCATAAAATCAAAAATATGTTTTAGACTTGGAGAAACAAATGGAAATCACAACAAAGAGACTCAGAGAAATCATTACAGAAGAAATTAGCAAGATGGCGGAAGCTAGCATGGCATCAAGCCCCAACGGCCCATGGACTGACAACTATGGAAATTGGGAACGTGCTGCACAGGAGGCCCGCGACACTGCCACAACCGCTGGAGATAGTAGCGCCGCTTTTGATACTTGGGTGACGTCTCTAAGGAGCGAGGACAAGGTTGGTGCGTATCATCGCCTGATGTCTGTTGGTGGAGCCGACCCCATGCCCGGTCTCAAGCCCGGAGATCCGGAATATGTTGATTGGAGAGAGCGCCCTCAGCGCGATGGTATTTCTGTCAAATTGGCAATGTACATTCGATCCAGCATGTCACCCGAAGAGCACACCCTACGAAGAGAGATGACGGAGCCCCCCGCTCCTGAGCGCACAGTCGCTGGCACACAGTATGCCAACCACGAAGAATACTACCAAGCGGAGGCCTCCGAGGAGCTTAAGCAGGTCGCAGCAGAGTTTGGTGGAGACGACTCTGGCACAATGCAGAAATACGTATACAACAAGTAAGTTTCATTTTTTTCTTGACAATCCCCCCAATTTGTATTAATATATGGTGATGAATAGTAATGGGATACCAAAACTGTTTGACATTGGTGATCTCGTTAGGGTCGAATCTGGCGTTGGCATGGGAGACCTTGCTTACGTGGAGGAAGTAAAGGAGTTCGAATCATCTCCTAGGTCGTATTGTATAGTCCGACTTTTCCAAGATGATAAGACAATACCGATATTTCCAAAAAGATTGACCCTGATTAGTAAAGTAAAACGAGGATAATTTGAAGTTTGCACATCTGGCTGACACCCACATTAAAAATCTTAAGTTTCATTATGAATACAAAGAGGTTTTTCAACAGTTGTATCAACAACTCAGAGAACAAAAAGTAGATTATATCGTCCATTGTGGTGATATTGCACACACAAAAACACAGATTTCACCCGAATTTGTGGAGATGTGCACCGATTTCTTCCGAAATCTGGCCGAAATTGCCCCAACTTACGTGATTTTGGGCAATCACGACGGAAATCTGAAGAATTCCAGCCGACAAGACGCGATTACTCCCATTGTCGATGCCCTATCTCACTCAAATTTGCATCTCCTCAAGAATTCGGGCGAGTCTATATTGGACGAAGACTTCTCGCTAAACGTTCTTTCTGTGTTTGATACAGATAACTGGACCAACCCAACTAATTACGATAGGGTTAACATTGCCCTATATCACGGGTCAATCAGTGGATGTAAGACAGACATTGGTTGGACAATGGAGTATGGCGAGAATGATATTAGCATCTTTGATAATTTTGACTTTGCTTTTCTTGGAGATATTCACAAGACCAATCAAATCCTCGATGAAGCAGGCAGAATTCGTTATGCGGGATCCACGATCCAGCAAAATCACGGAGAAACAAACGACAAAGGGTATCTGATATGGGATGTAAAGGACAAGAACACGTTCTCAGTTGAACATCATGTCCTTCTCAATCCGAAACCCTTTGTTACAATTGAACTGACACCCAAGGGTCGCATTCCCAAAAACACAACCATTGCTGAAGGCGCCCGCCTTCGTCTTGTGTCCAATAACAATCTGCAGCTTGATCGCCTACGCAAGGCCATGGACGTCGCCCGCGTACGCTTCAAGCCAGAATCACTAACCTTTCTGAATAGGTCCGCTGGCCAGTATGGCAGTGTAGATGATTTGACCCACGGCTTGGTTGAAGAAAACCTTCGCGAGATATCGGTGCAGGAGGAGTTTATTAGTGAGTATTTGAAAGATTATCAGGCCGATGATGACACGCTGAAGAACGTCTATCAACTGAATCACAAGTACAATACTCTCGCGGAGGAGGGCGAGGAGGTATCCCGAAACATCAATTGGAAATTGAAGAAGTTTGAGTGGGATAACCTGTTTAATTATGGAGAGGGAAACTCCATCGACTTTGAGGGTCTCAACGGAGTTGTCGGCGTCTTCGGAAAGAATTACTCAGGAAAGTCCAGCATCATCGATGGTCTCCTTTATACTCTTTTCAACTCAACTTCCAAGAATGAGAGAAAAAATCTGAATATTATCAATCAGAATATGGATTCGTGTGCTAGCAGTGTAGAGATCCAAATCGGCGATGATGTTTATTCGATTAAGAGGGACTCGGAGAAGTATGTCAAAAAACTCAAGGGCGAAGAAACAATGGAGGCAAAGACAAACGTTGAGTTCAACAGCGAGAGTCTTGTGACCGGCGACACTTCAAGCCTTAATGGGATGACGCGAAATGGTACAGACAAGAACATCCGCAAGATTCTTGGAACTCTGGATGATTTCCTCCTCACATCGATGTCCTCTCAGCTTGGTTCTCTTTCCTTTATCAACGAGGGTTCGACCCGTAGAAAGGAAATCCTTGCAAAGTTTCTTGATCTGGAAATTTTCGAAAAGAAATTTAGAATGGCAAAAGAAGATATCGTTGACCTCCGCGGAGCACTCAAGCGGCTCACCGGCAAGGAATTCGATGAGGAGATTGCCGTCGCAGAAGAGGAACTAAACAAGAACGAACTTTACACTCAGAATCAGAGAGAAGAGTGTAACACGTGTAAGGAACACCTGTCCCTTGTTGGTGATGAAATATCTGATCTAGAAGACAAGATTGGATCGATCCCCGCCGAGATCATCAACGTTGTTGATGTAAAGAATCACAAGAGTATAAAGGAAGATGAAATTGCCCTTCTGGATTCAGAAGATCAGCACATCAAAATTGAATGCGACGAGAAGCGCACAATGTATGAAAGGGTTGTTGAGTTTATCGACTCTTTCGATATAGTGGATCTTCAAGATAAGAAATCCAAGATCGCCGAAAAGACAACAAGTCTCAACGAGCTTATATCGGAGATGGGTGCCCAAGAGAAGGACCACGAAGTTAAAAGTAAGAAAGTTGGGCTTCTGTCAGAAGTGCCATGTGGCGAAGAATATTCTCATTGTAAGTTCATTCGAGACGCATATGGTGCAAAGAAAGCAATTCCATCGCTTCAAAGCTCACTTAGGGTATTGAGCAGCCGCGTTGATGAGTGTGAGAGTTCTCTCTCTAATCTGAACCCACAACAAGTCGAGGAACATTTCAGCAAGTATGATCAGGTGGTGACCCGAAAGAATGAATTGGCGAACGACATTGCGCAGAGCGAACTGAGGTTGGAAAAGAATTCTTCTAGGCGAATAACCCTTCAACATGAAATCGCTTCCCTTCAAGAAAAGATTGATGAATACGAGGAAAATAAGGATATCATTGAAAACCTTGAGGGATTGATCAAGGAAAAGAATAAAAAGATAAAGAAGATATCCAGTATGGAAAAGACTCTTCAAGAATGCGAAGACGAGATTCTTGAACTCTATCGAGAACATGGATCCCTTCAGCAGCGCCTTGATAATCTCAATGAGCAGAAGCAGGAACTTGCTGAACTCAACGAAGAGTACGCCGCATACGACTTGTTCTTGCGATGTATGCACAGCAACGGCATTTCGTATGATATTATCAAAAAGAAGCTTCCCGTCATCAACGATGAGATATCCAAGGTATTGGCCAATGTTGTTGATTTTGAAGTCTTCTTTGAGGATGATGGAAAGAAGTTGGATATTTTCATCAAACACTCCAAGTATGATCCCCGCCCCATTGAGATGGGCTCCGGAGCAGAAAAAACGATTGCTGCGATGGCCATCCGACTTGCCCTGTTGTCAGTGTCAAACCTTCCCAAGTCCAACGTGTTTGTTCTAGATGAACCGGCCACCACCCTAGACGCTGAGAATATGGAGGGGTTTGTGAGAATTTTGGATATGGTAAAGAACTACTATCCCATCATTCTTCTCGTGTCCCATATTGATGGCCTCAAGGATATTGCCGATATGACAATCGACATTGAAAAGAAGGACGGATTCGCCCACGTTTGCCAGTAGTTTTGATTATTAAAGACTATTTAGGGTATTATGTGGCGTCACAAGCTTGATAAGATCCTAAGATCAAAGGCTGCAGTCGCAGCGATCTGCTTTGTTGGAGGGTTTGGATTTTCAGAACCAATCAATTTGGCAATGTGGGCTTGTTCCGGCGGCTTTTGCGCCCTCGCCATATTGGATTATATCAGGAGGGTATGATGTTGAAACACGCACTGGATGGTCTACTAGCAAGACTAATGTCACGAAAACTAATGGTTTGGATTACGGCCACTGGTTTGATGTTGACACAAACGGTCCCACTCCAATCATCAGATTGGGTTGCCATTTCACTGGCATACATTGGAATTGAAGGACTGGCAGATATTGCCACTAGATGGAGACACGGACAATGAGCACGAATAAAGAAATGAAACTGATTTTGGAAAGCTGGAGAGGCTTCGTTGATGAAGCCGAGAAGTCACAGGACTATGGCCAGTTGTATATTTTTGAAAATGATGCGGTCAAGACTGTATCGTTTTATGATAAGCTAAACATGCTAACGGAGTCCGAGCAGGATGTCTCATTGTTTTTTGAGCAATGGGAAAAATCTGTAGATTACCAGCTTGAAAACCTTAATGAAGTGGGCGAGGGGGTATTGTTTAAGGTAGCCCTGCAGGCCATGGCAATGCTCAGAAAGTTTAAAAATAAGATTGGAAAATATGCTGTGACTATCTTGCGGGGTGTTAGCAAACTAATCTCTGCCGCGTCGAGAAACAAGCCTCTTCTTATTGCTGCAATTGCGATTACAGGCTTTGTTCTTTCGTCGCTGGGTGCAGATGTCGCCATGGCCGCGGACATAGTACAGCCTTGGGGTACTGATCAGATGGGCGGCCCGGGCGACGCCAGTAATATCCTCGCCACTCAAGAGAATATTCTCCGGGCAGTTGAATTTTATACATCCAATATTGCTGATAAAATGACCCCCGAAGCGCAAGAACATTTTAGTCCCCTAGTTGACTCACTGCAAGCCGTAGCGAATGAAAAGGATGTGGAATATATCAGCAAGTTTAGTGAAACCCTCCAAGACCGCGGCGAAGAGGCCATCAGGTGGGTTGAAAAAGTGAACACCTTGCAAGATAACGAAGCGCTCAAGCAGGCGGCCGAAGCAACAGCTAGCGCCGTCGAGCAAGCTCCCGAAGCAGCGCGAAGCTTCACAACTGGAAATCCAGTGACGCAAGCAGCTAATGCTTTGGGGCAGGTTTTGATGTCAGGCGATGACCCCGACAAGATCGAGGCTGCCATGGAGATCTTGAAGTCAGTACAGGACGGAGTTGGTGCCCCTGCAGAACTCAAGGGAGTTGATTTGGGTAATTTGGATAAGGCCGGCGCAAGAAAAATGCTTCAAGCAATCGAAAGCGCACACGGTTTCAAAGGGTAGCCCATGCCAACTTGGAGAGCAACAAAAGCATTTCTCAATAAAACTTGGGAAACAATAAAGAAATACTGGAAGTATCTCTTGGCCGTCGCCTATGGTGTCGGTATGTGGCTCTTTTTCAGGGGCAAGACCGAAAGGGTCAAGGATGTTCTTGACATCACCAAGGAGAGCCATAAAAAACAAATTGATAAAATTGAAGAAATCAATGAACAAGAGATAGAGAATCGTGATAAGCTTATTGTTGAACACAGCAAAATCCTTCAAGGCATTGAAGAGAAGTATGCCGAGGAAAACAAAAAGCTGAGTGCGAGAAAGAAGAAAGAGATTAAAAAAATGGTTGAAGAACATGGGGATAATCCGGGCGAACTTGCCAAGCTGCTTGGTAAAGAATACGGGTTCCTCTATGTTCATTCAGCCGAGATTGATTAATAAAAAGGAGTTTAGTCATGATTGAAGAGAGAATTAGCGAGGTTATTGAGATTCTATGTGGTGCCCAGGCAGATGCTGGCAAGTTTGATGCCGGCAACGCTTCTGCGGGAACAAGGATTCGCAAGTCAGCACAGGATGCTGTGCATGCACTAAAGGACCTGAGAAAGACGGTTTCGGAAGTAAAGAACGATAGAAAAAATCAGTAAAGGATGAAGGCCATGGCAAAACAAATTATATCTTTGATTGTGATTTTTGCCATGGTCTCTCTTTATCCAGCCAACCTATTGGCACAAGAAACAGATAGCGCACCAAAGTTAACCGATGTTAAGGAAGGGGATATAGTTCCCTTTGACGGTGTGCTTTTGAACAGTCGCGCAGCAATACAGATGTTGGCATATAAAAGAAACGCCGCACTGGACTGTAAAATAAACACAGATTACGAACTTGAAAAGCAAAAGGCCAAGAATGTTCTATTGAACGACAGTATACGGCTTTCTCTAGATTCAGCCAATATGAAATACAAGTCCATAATCGAAATCAAGGACAACGAGATCGCCCGCTTGAATGATCTTGTTGTCGAGGCATCCAGCACCAATGTTGAGTGGTGGGTTGCCGGCGGCTTTCTAGTCGGAACTGCTGTATCTTTGGGGATATTTTTCGCAGCAGCCGAAGCGGGCAAGTAGGAGAAACAAAATGGGAATTAGAAGAGGGGGCGGCCGGTCTGCCCGATATCAAAGATCATTTTTCTCTAAAGAAATTGCGATGGAAACAACAACTTTGAGGAATGAAACAACAACTGTAAATCAATCCTCATACGCACTCTCTGCATCAATCGACACAGCCATTGCAAGTATGGCCACAGTCCAAGGACTCAATGGACAGATCCAATACAACTTAAGTGGGTCACAATCAAATACCAGCATGATGTATGATGTCACAACGGGCTTCATGGGGTGCGGTTTCACATCACTAAACGATATTACACACAGAGTCACTCTTCCCAACGCTGCGGGAAATGCAGGAAAGGTTAAGGCGGTGGCATACACCACATACAGTTCATCCCGCTTCAAGTCAGGGGTTCAGACCATCCAAAATCCAATCAGTCTCATTAGTCAGATGCGCGGCGTAACTTATCAAAGAACCGAGAACAACCTTACAGAATATGGGTTCATCGCCGAGGAAATTGGAAAAGTAGCCCCCAGCCTCGTTGAGTGGGAAGAAAACAGCGTCGACGCCCAAGGTCTAGATTATACAAGGCTAGTTCCCATTTTGCTTGAGGGGATAAAATCACAACAGAAACAGTTGGAAACACAACAGGTACAGATTAATTATTTGATGTCGATCGTTGGAGTTGATTGCGAATGAAAATTAATTTAAAAGACCTTGCAAAATATGAGCAAGCCATTGCTCAAAAATATGGTGAGGTGTCGGTCGCCAACCCTCGATCATTTTGGGACGAGGAAAAAGAGAAAAAGCACCTTAAGGAACTAAAAGAAATTTCAATACGAAATATAAAGAGAGCCCTCGCCTCTGAGAAAGTTGAAAAAGATGGCTATTTAGTTTCCAAAAAACTAATTAACAGAGAAAGCGAAAGGACATGTCCTGCTTGTTTCGAGTATTCGTTCGACATCAAAGACGATGTGTATATGAACAAATACGATTGTTGCTCTAGATGCTATCTTCAATTTGTAGAGGATAGGGAAGAAAGATGGAGCAACTTGAGCGAAAGGGTGGATCTCTTGGCTTCTTATCACAAATTGGGAGAAAAGTAATGGCAACAGCACTAGAAATTGTAAGAGGAATTCAGCAGGCCGCCGCAAACGGATACGACGGCGCCCTCGATGAAGATGGAAATAGAATCGAGATTGGCCTCAAGAGAGAGGAAGGTCACCTTATCAACGACAGCAGGGTCATGGATGGTTTCGGTGTCAAATTTCACGGAAACAAGCTAATTGTTACTTACCAGAGTGAACTCAACCTTAAGGAAGTAAAAGACGATCAGTTTCAGAATGAAGTTGAGGGTATGATCGGGCAGGTTGTCAAATTTCTCAAGAAGGAATACAAGAGGGTCACAGGCTCATCCTTGTCCCTAACAAAGGACGCCGATGCAGACATTCTCGTCCAGAACGTTTCAAACTATAGAACTTGGTGTCAGGCCCAGATGCCTTTCGTTATTGGTGGGCTCAATGAAACAGAAGAAGTGTCTGCCGGATCTTCTGAGGATAGACTCGACAATAGTATCAAGAAGTTTTTGGAGTTGGGCAAAGGCCCCAAGGCCAAGAATGTTACGCGACGAAATGATTAATAAATATGTCTTATCAGTTGACAAAAAAAGAAGTAATCAAAGAAATTGTCAAATGTGGTAAGGATCCTGTATATTTCATTAACAACTACGCTAGAATTTCACACCCCATCCACGGAACCATTCCGTTCAAGACATACGACTTTCAGACTGAACTCCTAAAAGATTTCAACGACTATCGTTTCAACGTGATTCTCAAAGCCCGACAGTTGGGTATTTCAACGATCACAGCGGCATATGTTGCTTGGATGATGATGTTTCACAAGGAAAAGAACATTCTTGTGATGGCCACTAAGTTTCAAACGGCCGCCAACCTTGTAAAAAAGGTCAAATCAATCATTAAATCTCTCCCTGATTGGATGGAAATGACCAAGATCACAATTGACAACAGGACGTCTTTTGAGTTGGATAACGGGTCACAAATTAAGGCCTCAACAACCAGTTCGGATGCCGGCCGTTCAGAAGCACTCTCTCTTCTCGTCGTCGACGAGGCCGCTCATGTTGAGGGGTTGGACGAGCTTTGGACCGGTTTGTATCCAACGTTGTCGACTGGTGGCCGGTGTATTGCCCTCTCAACTCCCAATGGCGTCGGAAACTGGTTCCACCAGATCTGTGTCGACGCGCAAGCCGAAAGGAACGACTTTCATATGACAACGTTGCCTTGGGATGTGCACCCCGATCGCAACATGGAGTGGTTTGCAAAAGAAACCAAGAATATGTCTAGAAGGCAGATTGCACAGGAGTTTGAGTGTAACTTCAATATGTCAGGCGAGACGGTCATCGATCCCGAGGATATGGCCCGCCTGAAATCGCTCCTTCGCCCCCCAGTACATCGAGTCGGATTTGATAGAAATTTGTGGCTCTGGGAGAACTATGATCCTATCTGCTCCTATTTTATTGTGGCAGACGTCGCCCGCGGCGATGATAAGGACAGTTCTGTATTTCATATATTGAAAATGGAGACAATGGAGATCGTCGGGGAATATCAGTCAAAGATTACTCCCGATCAGTTCGCGAACCTTCTTTTTAATACAGGGAAAGAGTTCGGCGATTGTATGATTGTTGTCGAAAACAACTCTGTTGGGTTCTCTGTGCTTGAAAAATTGAAGGAGTTGGGGTGTGCAAACATCTATCACTCAATCAAATCGACTCACGAGTATGTCGACCAATACACCGCAGAAGCAAAGTCCAACGCAATTGCTGGTTTTTCTACAACTTCCAAGACACGACCTCTGATTGTCGCGAAAATGGAAGAATTCATTAGAAATAAACTAGTTACTATATATTCTACTCGCTTGTTCAACGAGCTTGAAACCTTTGTTTGGCACAACGGCCGCCCACAGGCGATGAGAATGTACAACGATGATCTTGTGATGTCGCTGGCCATTGGTTGTTGGATCAGAGATACGGCGCTGCAAGAGAATAAGAGAGGCGTGGAATACTCGAAAGTTATCCTGAACTCGATGCACAGAAGCGGAAGAGAGTTTAATACTTCAATTCCGGGACAAAAAGGCTATAAAGCGATCGAGACTTCTGATAATATAAAGGAACGAAGAGAATTCATTTGGTTACTTAAAGGATAAGAATAAATGGCCGATCAGAGAAACAATCCCAACAATTCAGAAAATGCACTGTTTAAAAGACTTACTCGTATATTTTCGGGACCAATAGTCAACTACCGCACGCAGGCCATTCGAAATCAGCGCCGGAAGCATATGGATAAATATTCCACTAGCTTCACTTCGGCTAGCGGTAAGCAGTTCAAGAAAGCAAACTACAATATGCTTTCGAGCATGATCCACGACACGTACCAGACCCATGGCCGCGGCATCAGATATACAGATTTTGATCAAATGGAGTACACTCCGGAGATTGCCTCTGCTTTGGACATTTACGCGGATGAGATGACAACTTCGTCAGATCTCCAGCCACTCATCAAGATTAATTGCCCAAACGAAGAAATCAAAACCATCCTTGATTCCCTTTATCACAATGTAATGAACATCGAACACAATATGTTTGGCTGGAGCCGTACAATGTGTAAATATGGTGATTATTTCCTATACATTGATATCGACGAGAATGATGGTGTAAAGAATATTATCAGTCTTCCCACAAGAGACATTGAACGACTGGAGGGAGAGGATGAGACAAATCCAAACTATGTTCAGTTTCAGTGGAACTCTGCTGGCCTAACTCTAGAGAACTGGCAGATCGCACACTTCAGGATCTTGGGAAATGACAAGTATGCCCCCTATGGCACATCCGTGTTGGAACCCGCACGACGTATTTGGCGCCAACTTACTTTGCTTGAAGACGCAATGATGGCATACCGTATCGTCCGTTCACCAGAGCGCCGAGTCTTTAAGATCGACGTCGGAAACATTCCGCCCGAGGACGTCGAACAGTATATGGAGAAGGTGGTTACGCAAATGAAGCGAAACCAAGTTGTTGATACGGACACCGGCCGCGTTGACCTTCGCTACAACCCACTAAGCATCGACGAGGACTATTTCATTCCAGTTCGTCAGGGATCATCTTCCGCGATTGAAACACTCCCCGGTGGTACGTACACTGGAGATATTGACGATGTTAAGTATCTCCGTGATAAGTTGTTCGCGGCTCTCAAAATCCCGGCCTCCTATCTGTCAAGAGCAGAGGGCGCCGACGAGGACAAGGCCACCTTGGCCCAGAAGGACATTCGGTTCGCTAGAACAATTCAGAGACTTCAACGTGTTATCATTACTGAACTTGAGAAGATTGGTATTATTCATCTTTATACATTGGGATACCGCGCCGACGACTTGATTTCATTTAAGTTGTCCCTCAACAATCCCTCGAAGATTGCAGAGTTACAGGAACTGGAGCACTGGAAGACCAAGTTTGACGTGGCCAACGCGGCTATCGATGGTTTCTTCAGTAAACGATGGGTTTCAGAGCACCTGTTTAACATCTCCGATGAAGAATTCGTCCGCAACCAAAGAGAGATGCACTACGATCGTTACACAAATGCGAAACTAGATGCCGTCGCAGAAGAAGTCGCAGCTTCCGGCCCGGGCGCCCTAGGCGGCGACCTCGGCGACGATGAACTCGGAGGAGACCTCGGTGGTGACGAATTTGACACCGACCTTGGTGACGAGTTGGGAGATGAGCCCATCGCCCCGGAAGGTGAAGGCGAGGACTCTACACTACTTGCTGCCCCCGGGAAAAGAGACCGTCATGGACGACGGCCATCAAAGAGGCACGACAAAGGTTATATCCCCGTTGGGAAAAGAGGAGGTGATCGTCGCGATCAAGGTGCCAAAAACCGGGGGCAGCATGCTAAATACTCAAAAGAAACCGCCTCTTCCACCTCGCGAAATATTTGGAAGGGCAAGCCGTCCATCGGCGCTTTCTTGGATTCTGGACTGAATGATGTCCCGTTTGAGGAAGGAAAGTCTATTTATAAGGAAGCCGAACATAAAATGCTAAAGTTGAGCAGAGACGTCAGTAATCTGATCAACGAACTTGAGATGAATGAGACAGTAAAAAAAGGGGAGCTAAACGAAAGTCATGACAAAGTTGAAACACAATAAGAAAAGAAATACCGCTTTTCTTTACGAAGTCCTGGTTCGAGAGATTACAAAGTGCATCGTAGAGAACAACGCGCCAAAGAAGCAAACAATTGTTTCCGTGGTAAAGGAATATTTCACGAAAGATTCCTATTTGAAAAAGGAACTAGACCTATACAGAACCGTATTGGAGACGAGAAAGCTCAAGGTGCACACTGCTGAGAAGCTTCTAAATGAAGTAAAGAAGGAGCACGATAAGCTTGATAAGAAAGAATTGTTCAATGAGCAGACTAGGTTGATCAACAAAATCAACAAGTCTATCTCCAAGGATGTGTTTGATAATTTTGTACCCAGCTACAAGAGTATTGCAACAGTATACCAGCTTTTCAATCACGAAGAGATGCCAATGAAGGAGCGCGTACTTCTAGAAGGCGCCCTCGTTGATAATATGCTTCTGTCCAAGAAGAAGAAGCAGGAAGCCACATCCCAACTCAAGCCAATTGATAACATCGTATACAAGAAGTTCGTTGAGAATTTTAATTCTACATATGATAACTTGAATGAAAAACAGACCAACCTCCTCCGGCACTTTGTCAACTCCGTTAATGACGAGGGCAAGTTGCAGTTCAATGTATACTTAAACGAGGAGATCGGAAGAATCAAGGATGTGTTGACAGAGGCCTCGACTGCCCAAGGTCATGACGAAGATGTAAAAAAGAAGATTAGCTCGGTCTTCGAGATCTTAGAGAATATGAAGTCTCAGAGGCTCACCGACAAATCACTTGTTACAATTATGAAGGTGCAGGAACTGGCCGAGGAGCTTGAAGTATAATGGCGATTAAGGTTTTGGTCACGCCCCCCGAGGACGATGCAACAAACGATATCAAAGTATTGGTAACTCCCCCAGAGGAGAAGCCGGATAAGATTATTAAGCTTGTTGCAAGGAAAACCATTGATGGTAATATTATGATTATGGATCACGATATGATCGATATCGTTATTAACCCATCTCAGGGAAAGATCATTACCTTCACGAAGACGAACAAAAACGATCTAGCATATGAAACACAGGATCGTCTTTTCGATTTTCTACACAGAAGAGGTTTCATCGACCCAGAATCCGTACGCGGCGGCAATGTATATGGATCCATCGAGGGTACATATCCTACCGAAAGCGATTACACAGACACATTCAATGCCGGCCTTTATCTAGTATCAGAGTTCATTGCCAGTGAGCAGACATTCTTGGACGTAAACCAGTTTGTGGACGATGTGGAAAGAGAAAGGCTCTTGGATCCAGACGCAGCAGATTCCACGGAACTTGGCGAAGTCCCTCACGAAGAATTGAAGGGTACAAAGGGCGCCTTGGATTATTACCCCGGCTACTACTACGGCCACATGTATCAAGAATAGGTTGTAATTGGATCTCATTTATTTTATTCTGGCCTCCTACGGTCTCACACAAATATTAGTTTATGGTTCGATTTTTAATCGCATAAGACCCGCCAAAGGTTTCTTCGGCGAACTCTTCCATTGTCCCATGTGTTTGGGCTTTTGGGTGGGCACCTTTTTGTTTGGCCTAAACAAATATACGGAACTATTTACATTTGAGTATAATATCGCGAATTTGCTCGTTTTAGGCTGTTTGAGTTCGGGAACTTCATACGCTCTTAGTATGTTATTCGGAGACCACGGCCTTAAGATTGACGGAGGAAATCATGACCACCAAGAGATGGATGATTCAACCAGTTAGACATTGTTGTAAGGGCTCTTAGCTCGTGCGGGTGACGCCCGCATTTTATATTTGGGAGAGTGCTATGTCAAAGAAAATGCTTCTTAGAGAATATTACGAACTTTGCGAAGGTGGTGTATGCCAAGACCTTCTTACAGAATCCGAAAAGCGTTTTGTTTCCGAAGGCGGAATGATCCTTTCCGGTAGAATGCAAACCGCCGGCGTACGCAACGGCAACGGAAGAGTATACCGTCGACCCATCTTGGAGCGCGAAGTCAAGAACTACTCCAAGATCGTACAGGAAAGACGAGCACTAGGTGAACTTGATCATCCCGAAGACTCAGTTGTAAATCTCAAGAACGCCTCCCACATGGTAACAGATCTGTGGTGGGATGGAGAAGACGTAATGGGAAAGGTTCAGGTATTGAACACTCCATCGGGACAGGTTCTTCGCTCACTTGTTGAATCTGGCGTAAAACTTGGTATCTCTTCACGAGGTCTAGGTACCGTTACTGAGACAGGCGGAGTTTCTGAGGTAAATGAAGACTTTCAGTTGATCTGCTTTGATTTCGTATCAGAGCCTTCCACGCCGGGAGCTTTTATGATCAAAGAGGCGAAGATGCAGGAATCAAACATTTTTACAAAGTCTGATAAACTGAATAGAATCCTAAATGATATTATTGCTGATACCGAGGAACCCAATTGAAAAAGAGTGATTTTAAAGATATGATCAAGGAGAGCATCAAGGAGGTACTCATTGAAGAGGGCCTTTTGGCCACTGTCATTTCTGAGGTTGCGAGAGAATTTCGAAAGACAACACCCCCCACCCCGGCCGCCTCCAAATCTCCTCCTCCGGAGCAGAGAGTATATGAAGAAGTGGCCCAAGCGAAGGAGCGCGCCGAGAAGTCCCGAGCCAAATTGGCGGATATGCGCAAGAATATGATGGAATCCATAGGGAAAAGCTCTTACAAGGACATATATAACTTGAACGGTGTAAATCTTTTCGAAGGAACCACGCCGCTCGCATCTGGTGGAAATCCGGGGTCCTCACCGTCCCCGGCAGGATCACTGAGTGATGTTGAACCAACGGATCCGGGAATTGATATTTCCTCTTTGGTGGGAAATGCTGGCATCTGGAAAGAATTACTAAAGAAGTAGAGGCAGTAATGGCTAGGCCAATAAATGTTGAGGTTAGACCGAAAAAAGACGAGAGTGGAGAAAGACTTATTCGTCGTTTTTCAAAGAAGGTCAAGAAAGTAGGGATTTTGGACGAGTATCGTGATCGAATGTTTTACGAGAAGCCCTCAAAGACAAAGCGATTGAAAAAGATTCGAAGAAAAAAGATCGCACAAAAGCTTCAAAGAGAAAAAGAAGCTAAATATAAAGACTAGAGGATATTAAAATGGTTGATGAATACGAGAGAAGACATAGACACCAATCTGGCCTAGGGCACTCTGCACCATATCAGGTGTCGGGACACCCCTTTGTTACAGGATCTGCGACATTGGACAGTGGAATTCAATCAAAAGTTGAATTTCCTGCTGTTGCCAAGTCAGTAACCGTAATTAATAGAACAAATGTTGCCTTGAGGGTCCACTTTACCGATAAAGCTACGCATGCCGATGCTGCCGGCGTCGGCGAGGTTTTTAATGGCCTTCATTATATCACTCTAGACAACAAGAAAGACGCAATAACGTTCGATATCAAGTGTAAAGAGATATACATTACCTCACAGGGCGCCGACGGTGCCTACGAGCTTTTTGCTGAGTTGACAAGTATTCATACAAATAACATGTATGCGCTCTCAGGCTCTGGCTTGACAGACGTGCCAGCATAATACAGGAGATATGAACAATGGGTAATTATAGTCCATCACGATCAAACATTCACGACTTGACAGGAAGTGGGGGTATTACTTATGATACCAACACCCTGCACTTGGATGATGACAACAATAGAATCGGAATTGGCGATACTGCCCCGGGAACCCAACTTCAGATCAAGGGTACTGCTCCTTACGTAACGTTACAGAACAGCACAGTGGAAAACAGTGATGGTGGTTGCGAATCAAAAATCCTCTTCGAGGACCACGCCAACGTTGCTCTCGCCGGAATCCAAGGCAGCCATGATGGCACGGCTGATGATACCAAGGGTGATTTGATTCTATTAACGCATAACGGTTCCGCCTTGACGGAAGCAATGAGGATCAATTCTTCACAGTTTGTTTATATTCCTGGAGCAATCGGCCACAAGCGCTACGTCGCAGGAACTTTGGCCGACGGCACAAACCTTGCGACCACTCAATCGGGGATTACCATTTTTCAATCCACCAATGGAGCGACAGTCAATCTGCCCTCCACCTCTGCGGGCCTGATATACACGTTTGTTTGGACCGGAGCGGCCGGCCAGACATTCAACATTGATACACAGGCCGCCGACAAGATCATGGGTTCTATCATTGATGTTGCGGACGGAAACGTCGTCACTGCCGCAAGCAACGGTGGTGGAGTCGATGGAAAACAACTTCAACTCGACAGTGGTTCGAAGAGAGGAGATAGGGTAACATTGATCGGCGACGGAAGCAGCGGATGGATTATCATCGAGGGCCTAGGTAGCTGGGTATTTGAATCCTAGCCTCCAATAAGAGACAAATGCCATCCCCCATATAGGGCGCCATATAGTGTACCCTATACCTTCATTTTTTTATTACTTTTTACCTCTTTTTTTGGTCCTCAAACGTCTCCTGAAAACTACTTATATCCGAGGTGTGTCTAGCACATCTCATTAGTTTTTGGGGTAAAAAACAAAAACAAAACACATGTTGTTGTTATCGTTGACAACTTCCTTTAGCATACTCTCGAAGTGCGCACCGGAACCAGTCTGCGAAAATTTTAAAACAACAACAGGAGGAAAAATAATATGGCTTCAGAATACGGACAATATGTCCAAATGCAAGAGTTGACAGGAACTGCTCCTGCTCATCTCACTGACTCAGTAATGCTATATGCGAGTGGAGCGGCCAGCGAGGCCAGCACAACTCAGCTTTACATGAAGGACTCCGCCGGCGCAGAATACGTCATCGGTGGTTCTTGGAATTTGGAAGACGGTGATGGTACCGAGCTTGCAATTACCGGAGGTGCCCAACTCAAATTTGTTGAGGGCGGCGCAATTGATATCAACTGGTCCGACACCAGTCACGGTATCGATGGTGATGAATACGATATGACATTCACACTAAATATTAATGGCCTTTCGGCCACAACCACAGTCGACGACGCGGATCTCGTTGTCATCGACGATGGAGCGGGCGGAACTCTTCGCAAGATGACCCGTGCGCATTTCATCGAGAGCGCTGCTCTTGATGCGATCAACATTGATGGTGGTGCAATTGACGGAACAGCGATTGGTGCGAATAGCGCCGCTGCTGGTACGTTCACTGCGATCATTGGTACAAGCGCGGTAGTTAACGGTAACACTGCGCTCTCCGGTACGCTTCACGCGACTGGCAACACACAGCTTCAGGGAACCCTTGAGGCTAAAGGCGCTGCTTCTTTTGAGGGGGCCGTCACAGCCCAAAGTACTTTGGTTGCTGGAAACACAGCCGTCTCCGGTACACTTCATGCTACTGGAAACACACAACTTCAAGGAACACTTGAGGCTGTTGGCGCTGCTTCTTTTGAGGCGGCAATCACAGCCCAGAACAACTTGACAGTTGCCGGCGTAACCGCGCTCAATGGAAACGTTGATCTTGGTGATGCTACAGGCGACACGGTTACAGTAACTGGTCGTTTCGACTCAGATCTCGTCCCGTCTACGGACAGCGCACGCGATCTCGGTACTTCCGCCCTACAGTGGGCAGAAGCACACGTTGATCATGGTCACATCGACACGATTACCGCAACTGGTACTTCAACACTCACTACCGTTGACATCAATGGTGGTAATATCGACGGAACAGCTATCGGTGCCGCTAGCGCCGCTGCTGGTACTTTCGCCGCGATTATCGGTACAAGTGCCGTAATCAACGGAAACGCTGCCGTTTCCGGTACACTTCATGCTACAGGCAATTCACAGCTTCAGGGAACCCTCGAAGTTGTTGGTGCCTCTAACTTTGAAGGTGCCGCAGACATGGAGAGCACTCTCAACGTTGATGGTAATTTCACAGCAAACGCTACTGTTACTCTTGGTAACGCTGCTTCCGACGTAACTACTGTTACTGGTAAGCTTTCCGGTTCCAATGGTATCAAAATCACTGGTAACTCAGACTTCGATGACGTCTTGGTTCGCGGTGACTTGGAAGTAATGGGTGCTGTTAACACAATTACAAACCACGAGACAGAGCTTCACATCGCTGATAAGGTTATCCTTATCGCTAGCGGTACCAGCAAAAATGATGGTGCTGCCGCTCTTGGTGCTCTTGATCAGGGTGGTCTCTACCTTGGATCAACAGGTTCACTCGCTGTTGCCTCAATCGTATGGGATGCCGGAAATGATCGCTGGCACACACCCGAAAGTATGCACGTCTCTGGTGCGATGCTTGTTGGCGGAGCCTCCACATTCAGTGGAAACCAGGCCGTCACAGGTACACTCCACACCACAGGCAACTCACAGTTCCAAGGAACATTGGAAGTTGTTGGCGCCTCCTCATTTGAGGGAGCAGTCACAGCCCAAAGCACTTTGGTTGCTGGAAACACCGCCGTTACTGGTACGCTTCACGCGACCGGAAACACACAGCTTCAGGGAACACTTGAGGCCGTTGGTGCTGCTTCCTTTGAGGCTGCTATCACAGCCCAGAATAACTTGACAGTTAGTGGTGTAACCGCACTTAACGGAAACGTTGATCTTGGTGACGCCACAGGTGACACTATCACAGCGACTGCTCGCTTTGATTCAGATCTCGTCCCGTCTACGGACAGTGCGCGTGATCTCGGTACTTCCGCTCTACAGTGGGCAGAAGCACACGTCGACCACGGATACATTGACGCGATTACCGCAACTGGTACTTCAACACTCACTACCGTTGACATCAATGGTGGTGCGATTGATGGAACAGCCATCGGCGCCGCAAGCGCCGCTGCTGGTACATTTGCTGCCATTATTGGTACAAGTGCTGTAGTTAATGGAAACGCTGCTGTTTCTGGTACGCTTCACGCGACTGGAAACTCACAGCTTCAGGGAACTCTCGAAGTTGTCGGTGCCTCTTCTTTTGAAGGCGCAGTGACAGCACAGGGTACCGTGACAGTAGGTACAAGACTTGTTCCTGATTCAGCAGGTGGCGCCGATCTCGGTAGTACATCAGCCGAATGGGGTGATCTATACATCGCTGATGACAAGAAAATCAAGTTTGGATCTGGACAGGATGCCACAATCGAATATGATGAGGATGGTACTGACGAACTTCGTTTCGCCGGCGCCGCCGTCACATTCGAGCAGGCTGTAACTTTTGATGGCAACGTCACCCTAGGTGATGCTGCTGGTGATGTTACAACTGTTACTGGTAAGCTTTCCGGTTCAAATGGTGCTCTTATCAGTGGTGATTTTGTCACAATTGGTACAACGGGCCTCAGCGGTTCCGTCGCCTTTGCCGGTGGTTACACTGCCAACGGAGACTACGGTATGTCCTTCAACTCCGCAAACGGTAACTTGACCGCTCGCGGCGCAGTCGGCGCAGACGGTGGCGCAACCTTCGGTGGTGGTTACGGTTCAACTGGTGTTAGCATTAGCTCTGCTGGTGTTATCCAGATGAATTCAAACCTCACTTGTGATGGTGGCGCAACCTTCGGTGGTGGTTATGGCTCAACTGGTGTTAGCATCAGTTCCGCTGGTGCCGTCTCCGCAAACGGTGCTCTCACTGTTGCGAACACTGTTTCCGGTGCTGCTGGACAGTTTACTTCTATTGACATTGGTGGTTCAAACCAGTCAGGCTACGCCTTGGCTATCCCGAACAACACTGATAACAGTGGTAAGGCGATTGCCCACGCTTGGAGAACATACTCCTCCGAGAGATTCAAGACCAACATCAAGACAATCGAGACTCCGATTGCTACATTGTCCAAGTTGAGAGGTGTTACCTACGACTGGAAAGGCAATGGCGCGAAAGACGTCGGGTTTATTGCTGAAGAAGTTGGGAAGATCATCCCGGAAGTCGTTGACTTCGAAGAGAATGGTACGGATGCTACATCCATGGACTACTCTCGTTTGACAGCTATCCTCGTTGAAGCTGTTAAAGAGCAGCAGGCCACAATCAGTAGCCTTAAGAGTGCAGTAGCCAAGTTGGCTTCACAGCACGACGAAATCGATGGCTAAATCTTAGGATCTAGTTTATTTGACTTCGAGGGAGTCTCAGTTTTCTGGGGCTCCCTTTTTTTGTTTTTTTGGTATCTTTGTGATAATAAGTACTATTTACATTTGATGAAATATCTCCATTTCACGACCAATTAGGAGCAAGAACCCCATGTCAACGATGTTGGAACAAGCAATAATTGACGCATCCGCCCTCAAAGAGGCCGCCGTCAGGAACGCAGAATCACTTATTATCGAAAAATATTCTACAGAAATCAAGGAAACAATCGACAACCTGCTGGAGCAGGAGGAAGACCTCCCCGCCGCAGAATTCGGCGAGGAAGCAGAATTATCTGCCCCCGCCAAGTCCGTTGTTGATGATCTACCTCTCGGTGCAACAACAGAAGGCTCTTCTGTTGTATCAATTGACCTGCACGAACTTGAAAAAGAACTAGAGGAAGGAGATGAGCCCAGTGCCGATGAAATGAGAGATCGCGAAGATATTGCAAATGACATCGCAGCCGACCTAGAAGAGCCCGCTGCTGATCTTGCTCTTGATGAAGAAATCGATATCGATGAAGCTGCACTCCGTGAATTGCTTGAGGATGTGACCGTTGACATCGCACCACAGAAGTCAGGGTGGCTTGAAACCCCCACTTCCGAGATCGAGACCGCGGTGGATCAAGCCGAAGCAGCAGAGACTCACTTGGACGAAGACGAAGAAGAAGTCAATGAGTCCGATGAGGACTCGTCAGAACTCAATGAGGCAATAGAAAGTCTCCAGAACCAAATCAATCTTCTACAGGAAGAAAACGAACAATACAAGCAGACAATCTTGCAACTACGGGACAATGTAAATGAAGTAAATGTCCAGAATGCGAGAATGCTTTACACAAATCAGGCTTTAGGTAGCAACTCTTTGAATGGGCGGCAAAAAAATAAAATTGTTGAAGCTATTTCCAAGGCCAGTACCGTTGAGGAAGCGAAGGTAATATATGAAACCCTTCAAAGCGCGGTGGGCAGCACGACGACAAAACGTTCAAGTGCTCCAAATTCACTAAGCGAAGCGGTTATACGTCGCTCTTCAACACGGGTTTCTCACTCAAATCAGGATAAGGGTCCGAAAGATGATCCCAATCTCGATAGAATGAAGAAATTAGCGGGTCTGAATTAAATCAGACTTATAACAATTTTAATTATATTTTTTTAAAGGAGAAATAACAAATGTCAGTTTTAAATAAACTTACCGAAGGAATTGTAAACCGTGATCTCCAGAAGGAAGGAGCCGCACTTATTGAAAAGTGGGAAGCTACCGGCCTCTTGGAAGGAATGGATTCCGAAAGTAAAAAGAACGGAATGGCTCTCCTGCTTGAAAACCAAGCGAAAGAGCTATTGCGTGAGGCTTCCAGCATGTCTGGCGGTGATGTCGAGGGTTTTGCAGCCGTCGCATTCCCCATCGTCCGTCGTGTATTCGGTGGTCTCATTGCAAATGATCTAGTTTCAGTCCAGCCGATGAGCTTGCCGTCAGGCCTCATCTTCTTCCTGGACTTTACACACAATAACTCCTCCAAGGGTGGATTGGGCCAGTCCTTGCAGACTGAGAGCGATTCACTATATGGTGGAGGAGCTATTGGTCAGCAGCTAACCGGTGGTGTTGATCTCACCGGCGTAAATGCTGATTTGGGACCGTACAACCTTAATAACGGTTATGCTTCCCCGACCAGTTCACTCACCAACGTTACCTTGACGCTTTTGGCTTCTGGTACCTTCGGTGGTGCGCACCCCAATGGAGATGCTTTCTCCGGTGTCGGTGTAAAAGATCAGGCCGCATTCGACTCACTCTGTCGACATGATCCCGATTTCACTTCAGGCACAACTTGTGTTGCCGTCTTCAGTACTCCAGTGAGTGCCATGGGCGACCTTAACAAGAACAACCTACAGAGCATTGTATTGAGCACTGGCAACACCGGTGGAACCGCAATCGCAAGAAACCTCTCAGGTTCTTGGGGTCAGGTCCGTCGTTTGACTCAGTTCTCTGGTTCAACACGGTCACACGTACTTCTGTACATGGCTTCCGATGAGCCCGGTTCTGATGAGCCGTCCGACATGACGTCAGGTATAGCCACACCCTATGTCCAATACTCCCTCGCGGATGACTTCGGTGGTACACCAAAGGCTGGCGCAGGCGAAGCCATTGGTGCGGTTGCTGGACAGACCCCGTGGGACTTGGAGAACGAGGGAGTCATTCCCGAGATCGATATCAAGGTAGACAGTATTTCTGTCACCGCGGTAACCAAGAAGCTCAAGGCTAAGTGGACTCCAGAATTGGGACAGGATCTCAATGCTTACCACAACCTCGATGCCGAGGTAGAGCTTACTTCAATTCTCTCTGAGCAGATTGCTCTTGAGATTGATCGTGAGATTCTTGAGGATCTCGTCAAGGGCGCAACTGCGAAGACCATGTACTGGTCACGTCGCCCGGGTCGTTTCCTAGACCGCTCAACTGGTTCTCCCATCAGTACTCTCGCCAACGAGAGTTTGCTTGGTGCGGACTTTACCGGTACAGTTTCTGAGTGGTATGAAACACTTATTGAGACAATCAATGATGTTTCTGCTCAGATCCACCGCAAGACCCTCCGCGGAGGAGCAAACTTCTTGGTTTGTTCACCCGAGGTGGCCAACATCCTAGAGTTTACCGCTGGTTTCCGTGCGAACGTGACTGCGGACTCTGATCGTGGAACAGTTGGTGCGGTTAACACCGGTTCACTCAGCAAGAAGTGGGATGTGTACGTTGATCCGTACTTCCCGCGTAACGTTGTCCTAGTAGGACGTAAGGGTAATAGCTTCCTTGAAAGTGGCTATGTATATGCCCCGTATGTCCCGCTACAGGTCACTCCCACCATCTTTGGTGTAGAGGATTTCGTGCCCCGCAAGGGAGTCATGACTCGCTACGCCAAGAAAATGGTGCGTCCTGACATGTACGGACTCGTTATTGTTGCCGACTTGAACGGCTAATCTACCGAGTAGCGATACAAATAAGCCCCGTTCTAGTTTTTTGCTGGAGCGGGGTTTTTTGTTGCCCTGATTACTAATTACCGATAGGGGTATTATAATATGTCGACACCGAATCTTAGACCAGATAGCAATACGAGCAAATCAGCTTTGCCTGTTACTGGAACACTTACAAACGTAGACTCCACAGCAAACCCACTGCCCTTTGGCATCTACACCCGGCACATCCGACCAGATTCTGGTGAGAGATCAGCCCAAGATTTTATTTCCGGAGCCGTTGATCAGGTTGCACACGTCTACAAGAAGCTAGGCGGCGACGTCCTCGACGTTGAGATAACTGAATATCAGGTTTACGCAGCTTACGAGGAGGCGGTTCTTGAATACTCCTACATCGTCAACCTTCATCAAGCAAAGAATGTCCTCGGGAGCGCTCTGGGGAATTCAACCGGTTCTTTTGATCACGACGGAGAATTAAAGGCAGGAGACTTATCATCTTCTCTAGGTTCCCAGCGAATTGAACTGGCATATCCCAAATATGATTTCTCCTACACAAAACGAGTATCGAGCAGAATGTCAACAGAGGTGAACATCGGCGGAGATCTGCCAATTTACTCAGCTTCCGTCGATAAAGTTGATCGACAGTCCGACTATGACCTTCAGGCGCTAATTTATAGCGGATCCACATCAGATAGTAATCTTCCGTACTATGGCAAGCTGGGAGACAATAATGGAAAAAGAAATCTGACCATTAAAAAAGTGTATTACAAAACACCTCACGCAATGTGGCGGTTTTTTGGACAGTACGGCGGTGTAAACGCGATGGGGAACTTAGGAACATACGGACAGTGGGCCGATGATTCAACTTGGGAAGTCATTCCTGTGTGGCAAAATAAAGCACAGGCGATCCTTTTTGAAGACCATATCAATGTCAGAACTTCTCACTATTCATATGAGATCAAAAACAATATGCTAAGGCTATTTCCTGAACCGAGCACATACAGCCCAGATAAGTGGTGGGTTGAGTTTACTATCGACGAGGATATTTGGGCCGAGTCTGATGATAGAAAAGTAGGCGTCGACGGTATTAATAATATGAACACGCTACCGTTCGCCAATATTCCCTACGACAGCATCAACTCCATTGGTAAACAGTGGATTAGAAGATTTTCCTTGGCATTGAGCAAGGAAATGTTGGGCTATGTCCGCGGAAAGTTCTCCACGATCCCAATTCCGGGAGAGTCCGTGACTCTGAACGCCTCCGATTTGCTCAGTCAGGGAAAAGAAGAGCAGGATAAATTGAGAGAGGAACTGAAGACAATTCTCGATGAGCTTACATACCAGAAGTTGGCCGAACAGGATGCCGCCATGGCCGATTCCGTCGGAAAAACGCTACAAGGTGCGCCAGTGCCGATCATGGTGGGATAGAATAGATGGCAGATAACAAATGGCAACAGCCCGACGCACCCCCTCCTCCGCTTTTTATCGGAGAGAAAGAAAGAAA